>Ga0222627_1000150_pt1 | contig 40506 bp, 37 predicted proteins | sample AntAcemetageno93_FD_179859 | JGI IMG/M metagenome (GOLD analysis project Ga0222627, IMG submission 179859) | Saline water microbial communities from Ace Lake, Antarctica - #93 | ecosystem: Environmental > Aquatic > Non-marine Saline and Alkaline > Saline | place: Antarctica: Ace Lake | collected... | reverse complement strand
ATCTTCATAAAGTTTGGTCTGGCACCTACTACTGAGATTATTTTCATTTATTATTTTGTAAATTTCTAAAAAAATGTAATTTAAGCTATTTCAACATCGCTATTAGTTTATTAAGTTGTTGCGTATATTTCTTTATATTCTCATTTTTTAATTTGTTGATATTTAACAGTTTCCATTGCACACCAGGGAATGCCATATAATTATGATTTTGCCAAAGTGGATTTCCTTCAGTAAAACTTATGAGTAGCTTTTTATCATCTGGTGATAGATTAAAATTAACCGTCTCTATTAGAACAGACCTTACTTCATGAAACATCTCATAAGTGAAAAGCTCATTTGTCATACCATTAAATTGACTCTCTATAACTGTTTTCTGGTCGATTAATTTAGGTTTAAGAATTTCGTGAAACGGTCTGTTACTACTCAATAAACAAAATACAAATCCTTTATGGATTTCTTTTGAATAACCATGGATTTCAAACATTTTTTTCACATCAAACAAATCACGGGGATGTTGTCTGTCAAGTGCAGCTACAAGTTTTCCTCCATATAGTTGAGATTTTGGCACTATTTGAATTTCTGTAAAAGTATTAAATTCTTCTTGAGCAGAATTACATAGGCTTTTTGTGCTTGAAATATCTATTAAGCCACGGTTAATAGTATTTACTTCTACTTTTACCAATGCCCCATATATGGAACAATACAATTTCGGTTCATCACTCTCTTTTAAAGGTGATTTAATGTGAATATTTGGAATGTGTTTTTTAATATCATTACCAATATTTAATAGTTTAATTCTTATGGCTACTAAATCATCATCTCTGTTTTTAAAAGGAACATAAGTTAAATCAATATCTACTGATAAACGCGGCATATTTTGGTAAAACAAATTAATGGCTGTTCCACCATGCAAAGCAAATGCTTTTTCTTTGGCCACTAAAGGCAGAATTCTTAATAATAAGGATACCTGATTTTTAAACTTGCGATTCATTATGCTAAATTTGAAGGTACAGTTATATTATATTTAGGAATGAATACGCCATTTTTTATTAGACTCCTTTTCCCAGTACCCAGATTTATTTTACTCAAATCTAAATGCTTAAACCAAGAGTGTTGAGCTTTATCAGCAAAAAATAGAAACAAACGTTTCGCTTTTAAAGATTTACATTGTTCTAGTATATTTTGAACATTATTTGGCCTTAGGGCTACTAAACCATTCATTATTTCGTATGCTTCCGTTAAATCAAAACGATTTGGAGCTAATACCAAACATTCCAATATTGCTCTAGCAGAATCAGAGATTAAAATACCTACACCCTCTTCAAAAATGGATATTAAACCAATATTGGAAGGCAAAAAAGAAGTTGAAATCAAAACTGGTTTTGAATCCCAATTATTGTTTCGAAACCAAGATGGTAATTGGGTAGTTCGTGGTGCAAATAAAATTGTTTCTTTGTTATTTATTTCTACAAAATGAGCATAACCCTGAAGTCCTAATGCAGTTCGACCCCCAATATGTATACTCATTCTGGCTTGATTTTGTAAGGCAAAAATAGCACCTGCTAACAATAAATCCTGACCTTTACGAATCATGGCTCCTTTACCTATGGACACTAGCCATCCATTTTTACGATATTGTTGTTGTAACTCATATGAATAGCCTTGCGATTTTAACCAAGAAGACAGTAAAACGGAAACAGAAGGAATGTTCTGAAGTAATTGGTTTATTTTTGTTCCTGTTTTCATATTTATAATATAGATTTAGCTACAAATATAAACTATTTTTTTTGAAAATGAGTTTTGAGAACTGCTTGGGGGGAGGAAAGCGAACTAAGCGACTTTAGCGAATAAAGCGCCAAGAATAATGCGAACTAATAGGACGAAGCGACTTTAGTATAGCTTGCATTACTTATGGGTTGTCAACAAATAAGTTACCCATTTAGGCTTGTTTTTTAACTCTTAATTTGTTATACAAACTTTAAATAAACGTGGTAATTGTAGCTTTTATGCCTCGTTAATAGTAAAAATGACATCGCTTATTATGACCAACTTATTTATTGACAACCCCTTATTTGTATATTGTGCTTTTATTATATCATTGGTAGAATGAAAAACCTAGCCCTCTTTATTCTACTTTTCTTGTTGAAGCACTTTATCTCTTACACTTGTTTTCCATCTATCCCAATGGCGACCAGTCAAGTTAACTATTTATAATCACTTTTTTGAATACAAGCCAAATCATCAAGCCAAATATAACACCTATTGTATTTGCAAACATATCGTTGATATTAAAAGCTCTGTAGGATAAAAAAAATTGAATCAATTCACTGGTTACAGCAAATAATAGGCCAATAATAATCCATAATAGCAAATAGATCCATCGGCTGCGCTCGGGATCAGTTCGACTATATGATTTCAGTTCACTATCGTTTCCTAAAATCATAGTCTCACTGAATTGAAATAATGCCCATGGTAAAAACAATAAGGCATGAAAAAAATAGTCTCCCCTAAAACTTAGAATAGTAATATCAGTGAGTTCTTTTGCACTATTGAGGGGAAGGGTAACCAATAGTATAATTATAAAACAGTAAAAACTGAAAACTAACTTAGAACTAAAGACTTGTTGGAATAAATTTTTCAATTGAGTTAAAATTTTAATAGGGATTAATTATTATGGAATATTATTCTACAATAATTCGTTTAATTTTTGTTTCTCGCTAAGTCGCTAATTCGCAAAGTGTTTATTACCAGCGCGGTAACAATTTGATATGCGTTTTGCAAGTATTTGGCTATGTACATGTTATAAAACCTTAACGAATTGTAATAAGATTTCCCTAATTTTTAACAATTAAGCGTTTTACAACATTTTTTGCATTCTGCAAAACCAATTCTTTAATCCAAGGAATTGAACTATCATTCCATCTTTGAGGATGAAATGTCATCATGATTTTATCTGGTAGTTTTCCTTGTTTGGTTGCGTTAATTATATTATCTGTAGAATGAAAAACCAAGCCCTCTTTATTCCACTTTTCCTGCTGTGGGACCTTGTCGCGAACTGAGGTCTTCCATCCATCCCAGCGACGACCTGTATCTGTTAAATAGAAGAACTTATCGAAATCCATATCATAATAGGGCTCACCTATAAGATCTAAATCCTGATATTTATATTTATCCCATATGGCTTTATTATCATATTTGGAACGTGGACTGCCATGCATACAAATAGTTTTCACTTCAACCAATTTACGGAGTTCTTCCAGATGAAACCTAAATTGATCCCATGCTTTTTCTATATCTCCATTGGCAGTATCCATTGTTTCATAATGATAACCTACCTCATGGCCAAGATCAGAAATTTGTTTGATAACCTCCACATTCCAACTTTCTGGAACTGCCCTGAAATAATAAGAGCCTTTTATTCCTTTTGAAGCTTGTATTTGGGCAAATCGAAGACTATGATATGGTAGAAGGTCCACATCATGCCGAAGAATGATCTGCTTCGGACTATTATATGATTTAGACTCAATGATTAATTCTCTATGTTCATTAAAAGTACTAAAAGAATAATCTGCATTTTGCAAATAATATAGTAAAAGATTATATGCTTTTATTGTAAAGTCCATTATTTAAATTTGTATTGGTAATCAGGGTTTTCTTTCATAATTTCAAAACTTTTTGGCCATTCAGATATAAACCAGACTAATAATGCGGTAAGATCTATTTTATCATCTATTATTTTCTGATTTAGATTCTTCTTTTTGTTTGTCGATATAAGAAGCTCTTCTATTTTATCACGAACCCCCTCTTCTGATCTAAAATTAAAAACAGTACCATATTTCTCTTGATCTTCATTATAACATCTTGGAAGGGAATTTACATAAATCGTAGGTGTTCCTAAAACCCCTGCTTCAGATGCCATTGTAGCACCTTCACTTACAACTATCGAAGCAAATGATAAAACATGATGCATTATTTCTGGATTAATTTTTATTAAAAACTTTTTAAGGCTATCAGGTACAGCACCTTCTGAAGAAATAAAAACTTTCATGTCTCTAGAAATAATGTCTACTATATTTACTTTTTCTGAATCGGAAAATCCTCCTTGACCCACATCATGAGTTGCATTCCAACTAACAAAACGTAATAATGCAAATTCATTAGATTCACTTATTCCTAAATTTTGTAATACCTTTCTATTAGGTGAAAAATATTTAGGGTGTAAATAGGCTAATTCATGATATGCGTGATATCTAATTTGTTTATAGCCTAACTCTTCAGGTAATTCAAATGGGGTCAAAACTGCTTTGGTAAAAGGTAGATATAACCTTATCTGCTCCATGTTTCCTGAATCTTCCATTGATACATGAGGTTTTCTAATAAAAAATGATGCATGAGCTGCATAAAAAGAACCATGACTAAGAAAAATATCCGGTTTAAACTTTTTTGCAGTTTTCCACATTAAAAAGTCAAATTTGATTAACCCCCAAAGCTTGCCTTTTTTAGTTTTATAATGTTTACCAAAAGAAATAAAATCAAAACCTGCTGCTTTTAATAATTCTATCTCAAATTCTTTTTGACGGCACGTAAAAAGAATTTTATGACCTTTCTTTAACATTAACTGAGCAAAAGGACGAAATAAATGTACATGACCTGGATGGCCTATATCAATAAGAATTCTCATTATCTACCGTATCTTAGTTTTTTATATGTCTTTTTTGCTAATGTTTTTATATAGTTAAATAAGTTATCATTCCATATACGATAATAAGGAACTAATTCTCCTCCAAATCGACGATAAAATTGCTCAACTCCTGGTAACATTGATCCTTCAAAATCGAAATATCTACTTTTCCCGTGAAAATATTTAATTGCTTCAAGTATTATAAGTGCATTTGCTCCTCTAACTAGTTTATCATTATCGATACCGTTTAATAAAAGATAAGAAGATTTTTCGTCATATACTAAACCACATACTGCAATAGTTTCACCATCCTGATTTAAAGCCCCAAATGAAACAAACCTGTTCTTTAAAGTTAACTCTTTAATAAAACTCAATAAGTCAACTTTATTAAATGGTGCCTTACTCCCTTGACGAAGAAATGTTTTATTTATAATATTATAAAACACATCATATTCTAAATTCTTGGATATCTGAATATTACTTTTAATTGCATTTCTAATATCATTCTTAAGGTTACCATGAAATCTGCTTTGTATTTCTTGAATCTCTATACTTAAATTTACTCGATAAGTATATCTTGTTTGCTGAGCAAATCCATTCCAATAAAATGGAATCCAATTTTTAAATTCTGGGTGAAAATAATAATCAAATGATTTATATTTTTTCAATTCTTTTGAAAGTAATTCTAATACTTTATACTGTTTTGAAATTACTTTATGAGATAGTACACCTTCCTCTTTAAGGATTACTCCAAGATACTTATCCAACATTGGATTTGAATAGGTTTTAATATGATTTTTAGCCAACACAATACCTGATATAATATTATCGGTATTATCAATAACACATAATATTTTATAATCTATTCCTAGTGCATTTAAATACCAAATTTCTAAAAAAACAGATCCTTGCGGGGAATTCACAATAAAATTATTCCACAAATACATGTTTTCTGTATTATTTAGATCCAGATAAGAAATTTTCATATTACTATTGATTATTATAATTATTGAAGATAAGTTAATAGTTAACCCAAGTAAACTCACCCTTTGTTCCATGAATCTTTAGTTAAGTTAACCTTATAAAAAGGTAAGCAAAAAAAATGATTTCTAACTATATGTTAAGTATCATTAATTGCAATATGAGGTTTCCCCGTAATAGAAGCAATTTGAGCAGCATATGGTAATGAGAAGCTTAAAAACAAATCTGGTTTGAATCTCCTAGCATGATATAATAACTGAACATCAGCTTTAACCATATATAGTAATTTCCCAATCCTTGAATCTTTCCCAACTCCTCTGTTTATAAAAGGTAGATTATAATAATCTAACAGATTTCGAATTACACCTTTATCTCGAGCTGTAATTAGTATGGAATGTCCTTTAGATTCTAAATTCTTTATTGTATTTCTATAGTAGTGGACATGTCCAGGATGACCGATATCTATAAGTATCTTCATATTACTTTATTCTAAATAAGTGGCAAATAAAATTTAAAGCAAACCACTATAGCTAGATTTAAAAACAATCTTAACTATTAAGTATGTATTAATTATTCTTCAAATAAATTAGCATTTAAATACAAAATGAAACAACAATATTAATAAGGTTGTGGAATAAATATTATCCCCTAATATCACTTATTGAGGAAAAACCATATTCAGAAGGTGTGCCATATTTGTACGGTGATTTAGAATGTTCATTATCTGTTAATAATTCATCTCCGACTAAAATTGTATCTCCTACAACCCTTTGTGCCCAATTTATTATTTCATCAATAGTCTTCACTTTTATATTTAGTTCAGTAGCAATCCATTTTGCAATAACAAGACCATAAAAAAGATCATCAGTGAAAAATCTATGGCTTTTATCAAAAACCCAATTGCTGTTTTTGTCTAAAATGACAGGAGTAGGAATTTGGCCCAATGTCTCTGAATTAACAAAAGAAATTTTAATATTCTCATTTGAACTATTATATGAAAGTTGTTCCAAATCAAGATAATTTAGCATATATTTGAAACTGTGTGAATCAAACTTTTCAATTACTGCACTCCTTAATAACGTATAATCATCATCTAACATTTTTAACATTTCGGCAGATAAATCATCATAATCTTTATAAAAAAGTGGTACTTGTTCCTTTTCTTTCCACTCCCCCCCATTTTTTAAAAACATACTATACAACCTCGAAAGGTGTATAATCTGATTATCAACTGATAAAGTTAGCGATAAAAAATTATCAGATAAAACAAACTTCCCTTTACCAAAGTAATTAAAACATAAATCATCCAATATAAGATTCTGCAAATAATCAAATTTATTTTTATCGGATAAAGCTACTACATTAACTGCTTTTGCTCCATAATTTAAACCTATTTTCCCGTATTCTAATGTTCGGGTTATCCAAGGGATAAGACCGACTGCAAAATAATTTATTTTGTTTAAATTAAATTTTGTTTTTATTTCTTCTACCATCCAATTAAAACCTCCTTGGCCATAAATGGTTCCTATATATACATTCGAATCATTACTTATATAGGGTGCTATTCGATGTAATACTTCCCTATACTTTGAAACGGGTAAAGAAAGTATAATTATAGTTGACTCAGGAATAACTTTGGATGGGTCACTTGAAATCAATGAGATATTACCCTCCACAACAGACTTTATGGAATTATCAGGCAAAGTGTATTGCATTTCAATTTGATTTGACCATTTATCTGGATTTTGAGTTAATAAATTAATAATATGACCTCTATTACTTAATAAGGGAATCAATGTATGTGCACTATTACTCCCACCTATGATAGTTATTTTTGTTTTATTCATAATTTAAAATTTCGTGAACTTTGAAATCACATAATCATCTTTACCTGAAGCAAGAGGTTTAATTTCATCTACAAACATAATTTCGACGTTTGAACCAGGAAAAGAATTGTTGTAATTTGACCTAATATATTTAAACTGCTGCAAGTTATCATTTTGATTCTTTAGTTTTAATAAAACTTTTAAATCACCATATTTATCTTGAACTATTTGAAACCTATCAATTTTATTATAGATATACTGGTTTTCTACTTTATTGAAGTCTAAATCATGATATAAAAGTATCGGTAACATTGTTGGAGAAACTGGAACCCCCGTTTTCGTATACAATAATTTCCCCGTCCGACCCAATACTTTCCCAATCAATTTAGATTTCCTTCCACAAGAACAGATATTCTTTTCTATATTGGCCATATCTCCTACTTTATATCGAATAAATGGAAATGAAAAATTGTTCAAATCTGTAGCTATCACATTACCAACCTCTCCATCAGAAAGAATAGCGCCATTTCTATTACAAATTTCAATAATACTTGACTCCTCAGTGATATGATATCCTTCATGCATATAACATTCGTGCGTCAAAATCCCACCATCTCCAGCTCCATAACCATCGTATAATGGCGCTTTAAAAATCTCTTGTAGTTTAGCTCTGTAATTTGGCATTAACTGTTCACCTGTTGTTAATAAAAGTTTAATGTTTGGAATGGACAAATTATTATTCTCAATATATTTAGCAAACACGAATATCGAAGAGGCATAACCTCTAATTGCTTTTGGTTTTAACTGAATTAACTGTTTGTAATAGTAAGCCATGTCCTCTTCTTTCATTCCCGAAGAAGAGTATTTAAAATTTCGCATTAAATACTTATCCCAAACATCTTTTTTAGATAAGCTTTTCTTCTCTGAAACCAAAGATTGACCTCCAATTGTAAATATTTTTTCTCCAACATCAAAGCCATACCAGTCAAAGGCTCTAAAAGTACTTGCCCATTGCATATTCCAACCTTTCATATCAGTTTTAAACTGTAAGGGAACTCCAGTACTACCACCAGTTGTATGCGCCTTAGTCTTTCGAGTTTCTATATCCTTACTAAATAATTTATCATAATTATCTCTAATAATTTGTTTAGTTAAAATAGGTAGCTTTTGCAAATCGCTGACCTTAATAATATCTTCTGTTGATAGTTTTAGGTGTTTAAAAAGATCCGTATAATAAGGAACATTTGCTACACTATGTTGTATTAATTTTCGCAATTGTTGCTGCTGAAAACTATCTATTTGTTCACGAGACCACCATTCACTTTTCTTTAAAAATTTGTAACTACCAAGTATATTACTACCCTGAACCTTTTCAGCAAAAGGGAATAGAATATTTTTATCAAGTTTTGAATATAATGACATAATAATTTCTATTTTCTATTTATATAAAAATTAAAAACATTTCTCAAGAGTTTTGATTTGTCTTTAAACCTGCCTAAAATGATATTTCTTATAAGTAATTTTTTCATATTAATCCTCTCTCTAAAACGGTTTTTTTTTGTTAACTTTTTATAAATTTTATTATAATTATTTCTTTGGACTAAATTACTGAAATTACTATTTATAATATCAAATCGTTTTTTTGCAGTTAAGGAATCATCTCTCATAACTCCTAAATTGCTTAATTTCAAGTCAATGCTACTGTATGTTATACCTTCATTTATCTTTACCTTTATACATAAGCCATGTTTCGTGTTTACAGAATGTGTAGAATCAAACAAACAATTACCCAAACTATAAATAATCAAACCTTTATTGTACTCCTCAATAGGCTGTATAACGTGAGAATGATGACCAACAATTATATTTACTCCACTATCAATCAACTTATGAGCAAATTCTATTTGGTTTCTACTTGGAATATTAATATACTCATTGCCCCAGTGAAAACTAAATATTTTGTAATCAACATTTAACTCATTTAAATTATCAAGAGCTTTGAAAACACTTTTTTCTGAAAACTCAGCAAATAATTTAGGATTATTAATTTTCTCTAAATCTACAGCGTTAAAAGCCACAAAACCTATCCTTTTTTCCTTAATAGTAATTATTTCAATATTTGATGATTCATCATCATATTTACCTATATATTTTATTTTAGATTTATCAAGTTGTTTAATTGTACTATTAAAACCTTCTATTCCCTCCTCAAGTATATGATTATTAGCAATTGATACAATATCAAAACCACTCCTTTTAATAAAATCAGCAAATGCTAATGTTCCTGCAAAATGGTAATCACTATCAAATTTTTCACTTGGAATCAATGGAGCTTCTAGATTACAAAAAGCTATATCTGAAGATTTTGTTAATTCTTTAAGGTTTTTTTCCCATTTTATTCCTTCGCCTTTAATAAACTTACTATTTAAGCCAAAACCTTTTGTAAACCGCATATCTGCAGGGCATATATCACCAACAAATGTTAATTTAATACTAGTATCTAACATCATATAAAATATTTAATGTACTGAAGAAAATAAATAGTTTATGAAAACAAAACCAATAACAACTATTTCAAACTTTCTTCTCTTCTTTTATAAATAAAATTAGCTAAAAAGCGCTTGAACCTTGGAATCCAAAATAAAAATAAACTTGGAACTAATGATATATATATAAATCTATTAGTTACTTTTATTTTTTTATATTTATCATTATTTAGTATTTCATTTAGTTTAATATTTCTTATTTTTAATAAGGTATAAATATTAATTATATAGAATAAATAATATCTCATATGAACTATCTGATTTTCGATATCATTTACGTTACTCTTTTTTTTGCTTAAGCCCTCATTACGAGCTCTCAAAAAATATCCTAATGTACAATCACAAGGTAAAGCCTTAAAATTAGATGTAACTCGTGACCAAAATTCCCAATCACCTCCTATTTTAAATTGTTCATCAAAAAAACCAATTTGCTGATGAACAGATTTACGCCACATTAAAAAACAGCCATTATTAAACTTTGGAAAGTTATTAAACCTATTTCTTTTTACTGGATCCTTCTTTAAATATCCATTCGTATCACTGTAATTAAAAACTTTATAATAGTTCCCAGAAACGATCATACATTCAGGATCTTTATCTAATACCAGTGCTTGAGTTACTAAGCTATTTGGGGTACGCCTATCATCTACACTCCACATTGCAATGTACTCCCCTGTTGACAACTTAATAGCTCTATTCCAACTTGTATATATTGGTTCTAATTCCACTTCTTGATAAATAAGATTTAGTATTAAAGGCCGATATTTGTCAATAATTTTTTTTTCCTCATCAGAAGGATTATTATGTATTATTATTAATTCGGTTTCTTCTAAATTTTCAATATTAAGAAAATTAAGAAGAAATGGTTCTAAATAGGGTAACCCTTTATATATAGATGTTATTATACTTATTTTAATCACAGGCATTAATATATTAGGACATTTTATGGTCTTATTGTTAATTTGAAAGGAAATTCTAAAATTATAATTCTATAATTTAACAAAATTAACACCTTTTTTTATTTTCTTGTATAATTTTTTCATTGAGGCTAACAATAAATAGAATAATCTCTTGATTAAATTGACTATGTGATATTGCTTCTAAATAAGCACTTATTTTATTAATATCTATTATGCTACTTTAGGTAAATATTCCATTACCAGATATTCTTCCAGATTGTACTGCTCTTTAATATATTCTATTTCCTTTCCTGTAAGGTTAGGTTTGTTAAATGGCATTGTAATTTGAGGCATATCGAAGAAGGAATTATATATTTAAATTACTATTGGAAAAAGTAAATAATAGGAGGATTTATTAATAGTTCAATTATTGAATCGTATTGAAATTCACCAGAATTTCTTCTCAGAAAGAATCTTACGATTGATGCAACTACTAAAACTGTTTGAATTATTTCAATTTTTATAAACGTATTATTTCTCTTGAGATTAGTATTAAAGATATAAGGCAAAACAAATGGAATAAAAAGAAAGATATAAACCATAAACCTTAGTTGTAAAAAAAGCAAACCTGATATAACATAATATTCTTGTAAAAACACTAATGCTATTAATACATTAAATAAATAATATTCTTTTGAACTAACTATTTTAAATACATAAACTCTAATTACAATAGCTAAAAGAAAAAAATAATATACACGATTTCCAAATGTCCCTCCCCCTTCATACCAAGTCGTCTTTAAACTGTCAATGGTTTCTATTCTTTGAAAGCCATAATTAAGCCAACTTATACTACTAGTTAAATTATTAAAATAACTATATACTACTCCTCCTAAGGCAGAAAAAACCAGGAATGAGATAAAAATAACGAGAAACCTTTTTATACTAAATTTATTAACAAAAGATGGAATAAAGATTATTATAAATAGTAATGCAGAAGAAGAATGTATTAAAACCGCCATTATTACAAATAACCACCTATTTCGTTTATTAACGATCTTTTCAATAAAAAAAAATATGAAAAAACTGCCTGCTAAAACTTGTCTTGTAAGGTGTCCCGAATTAGAAAAATGATTGTTAAAAAAGGCAAAAAATAAAATTGAAAATAAAATAATTGAGTAATTATTAGAAAAATATCTCCAGAACTTATGTATTGAAATAAAAAATAAAAAATAACCGATAAATATTATTGTAACTGCATATGCTGTAAAACTACCCACAAATATTTTATAAAGAATAAAGTTAATGATATAGAAAACAGGTTCCTTTTTAAAATATATGATATATTCAATAAAATTTTTTGACTCGGCTAACTCAAATTGTATTTTATAATTTAACCAATCGCTAATCGGCTCCTTTGTTGACATAATTAATCCTAAGTATAAAGCAAGGAATGTATATAAAGCAAAAAAAGATTGTTCTTCTTTCCCTTGTTGCTTTATAATTCGTGTTATAAGAAAAATAATACTTAAGGGCGGGTTTATAGAAAAAAATAATAGTGCAATTAAGAAAATATGCGACTTTTTCTCTGGCGCTAAAATATAATTATAAGAATTTTCTTTTTTTTGGATTAGTGTCATTAATAAATGAATTATATATTTTTCTTATTATCCGCCTCAATCGTCCAAAAAGACTTCTACTAAAATGTCTTTTTAGGATACGGTTTAATCTCTTATTTTCTTGAATTTTATCAAAGAAAACAATTTTACTGTTACCATTATCTATTTTTTGTTTGGTATATATATTGCTTATTCCACAATGTTAACCACTTCCATCATGTCCCATATCTTGAACTTTTGAAACCGCTGAAAAAACCTATACATGTCCCTTTTTATTAAAAAACAACATACTCAAAAAAAGCAAAAAAAAACAAACCCTTTACAAAATGGGAAAAGCGGTTGCTCAAATTAATAGGTAAAACAAGATTTAATGTTGAGGGTACTTTTGGAGGAATCAGGCGATGGTTCTACGGTGGCATAGCCCGATATCGAGGAATTCAAAAGATGAATACCCAGAATTTAATGGAGGTAATTTGTTATAATTTATACCGGAGTCCTAGGATAGTTGCGTATAATATTAAAAAATAAGAGATAATATGGTGATAATAGGGCTTATATGTCTTAATAAAATGGGAAAATCAGTAGGAAATATCAAAACCTTAAAGGATTTCTGAAAAATCAGGAATTTACTTTGTTATGCAATGGTCTTCTATTGCTGATACCATAAAACTTTTTCCTACACCTGTAGGTCCTGTGATTAACAAATTTTATTTTCTTTTAATGAAGCTGCAATCTGTCAGTCTGAGCACATTGGTTTTATCAAGGTTTCTGTTGGCTTGAGAATCAATATCTTCCACGCTTGCCCGATAACCTAAATGCGCAGCTTTAAGATAACTGGTTATCTTTCTGTTTTCCTTTTCTTCCCATTCTGCATGAATTAAAAGGTTGATAAAGTCATCAGTTATTAAATTCTGTTGCTGATTGCTAGAATTCTTATTTTAACTGTTGTTGGCTTATCATCACATAATAGTATATTACTACAATCTACATTTTCCAAGTCTAAAAGGCTAAGCAATTCCTCTCCCTTTTTATCATTTCCAATAATACCATAGGTATCAACTTTTGTTCCTATATTCTCTGGCAAAAATAATGTTGATTTTAAATTATCTTCTTTTTCATTCAACACTAAACATTGATCATTCAAAATTAGCATAGTCATTCTATATTTTTAATATAAACATATTAAGTTAATCATCTTTAATTATCCCAAAATTAAACAATCCGTCAACTATTTTTAATCCTAAATCTCTCAATCCAATATCCTTATTTTTATAAAGATCACACAACCAGTTTTTTGCTTTTTTTAATTTCAAAAATATTAGCTGGGGTGTTTAAAAAATAACTTCTTGTGTATAAATGTACATCATCATTTTTTCTTATTTGACTTTCAGTAAAAAACTGATATTCTGAATGTTGTGAATCTATCAATATATTTACTTCTTTGTCTAAAATACATTCAATCGCGTACACAATATAATGAGTATTAAAGGTTTCATCCTCAAAAGCATTATCTTTGTATATGTGATTGTACAATCCTATTGCTTTTATACTTTTAAAACTTTCTTGTAATAATCCTAATTCACTTTTTAATATCCTAGCAAAAGCATCATTTAAATTTTCATTTTTAAAAACCCTTCCGCCAGGTACAAACCAAAAACCTTTTGCAGGCGAGTTGTTTCTCTTTGCTATTAAAACCTCATTTTTATAATTTCTTATAATTAAATCAAAAGCTAAAAGATTTGTATTTTTTACCACATCTTTAAAATCATTTCTATTTAACATCTATTTTTTCCTCTACAAAGTTTAAATATTTTTTAGCAATATTCTCCCAAGAATAACTTGATATATTCTTACAATTATTATCTATTTCTTTATTTATTATTATTTTATCTGTCAACCATCTTTCTTTTATAGTTTCAGAACATTTATCAACATCAAGTGGCTCAAATAGTGACATCTGTATACTCTTTGACATCTCTATATTTGGTGGTGTTTTAGATGCAATAATTGCTGTACTTGAGGCGACTGCTTCCAGTATTGGTAAACTACTAGATTCATATAGCACAGCTGTAATTAAAAATTTTGCCTTTTTGTATAGAGCTAATAGATCAGGAAATTCAACTATACCTAAATAATATATATAATCCATATTATTTCGCTCAATATAGTTCACAACTTCATTAAAAGATGAACTCTTAGCTCCTGTTAAAACCAAAGGTATTTTGATTTTATTTTTCTCTTCTATTTGTTTTAATGACTTTAATACTGTAATATGATTTTTATGTTTCCATAGCTGAGCGGGAAAAAACAAAAATTCTGCAGGCAAGTTATATTTTTTTATAATATCAATATGTGAAGCATTTGAAAACTCTTCTATCTCTACTCCTTCTGGTATCACAACTATTTGTTCTTCTTTTAAGAATGGGAAATGTACTAATAAGTCATTTTTTATAAATTGACTACTTGCTTGAAAATATGTAGCACATTTAGCACTATTTTCAAATGACAATCTTCTTGTTCTTAGCTTATGTTTTGTAAAGAACTCTGGATAGTGATATTGTTGAATATCGTGCATAGACAATATAGTTGGTATTTTTAAATTATAAAAGTTTAATGTTGTTGTAGCTGTATATAGAATATCACATTTACTTTCAACAAGTTTAGTCATTCCAGTAAGTGAAGTGAACATATTTTGAATACTTCTCCAAAGTAACAATGAGTTTAAAGCATATGCTACTCCTAGAAGTAGCTTTCTAAATATTGGTTTGTAATTATCTATAATAACTAAGTTTATTTTTTCACTTTCAATATATTTTTCAAAAACACCTTTATTCTTTGAAGTGCAAAAAATAATATAATTATATTTTAAACCTATCTTTGCAAAACCATTAATCAAACCAAAAAGATATGTATTTATACCACCTTTATAATCTGGGTTGACAGTTAGACAATCAATTCCTATTCTCATAAAACTCTTTTATTTTCTGAATTACAATACTTTGTTCTGCTGTTGATAAATTGTATGATGATGGTAGAGATATACCTTTTTCATAAATCTTTTTGCTTATACTAAAATCATCATCAATATTCTTAATATATTTTTTATCTGCATAACAAGGCTGTAAATGCAATGGATAAAAAAACTTTCTTGTTTGGATACCATTTTTTTTTAAATATTCACTAATTGTATCAGCATCATCACTTAAAAATGATGTAAACCAAAAAACTGGAGTTGTTCTACTATCCAAATATGCTATTTTAAATCTATCTATATTAGCTAACTCTTTTTCATATACATGATGAATATCTTGTTTTTTCTTAATAATAGCAGGAAGTTTTTTCATTTGTGCAATCCCAATAGCTGCTTGCATTTCTGTAAAAGCAAAGTTGTATCCAATGTATTCATGTATAAATGTGCCTTTAGCATCTCTGCCATGATTTTTTAATCTATAAACTTTTTTTGCTAACTCATCATCATTTGTTAAAACTACTCCACCTTCACCACAGGTAATAGTTTTATTTCCATAGTAAGATAATATGCCAATATCACCAAATGTCCCTGTATGTTTACCATTAAACTTTACTCCTACACCTTGAGCCGCATCTTCTAGTACTTTCAAATTATACTCTCTAGCAAATGATAAAACTTCATTCATATCAGCACTTTGTCCATAAAGATGTACAGGAATAATTACTTTTGTTTTTGCTGTTATAAGATTAATAGCTTTTTTTATATCTATAGTAAAAGTATCCTCCCTTACTTCACACAATACAGGTTTTGCCCCTGCTAAAATAGCAGCATTAGCAGTTGCAACAAATGTTATATTTGGAATTATGACTTCATCACCAGGCTCAATTCCTAATGCTACCAATGAAGCATAAAGAGCCATAGTACCATTAGTTAATGCAATAGCATGTTTAGCACCTGTCATTTTTTTTGTCATATTCTCAAACTCTTTTGTTAGTTCATGTTCAACTACAAAAGTTGAGTCTACAACCCTTTTTAACTCTTTTAATTCTGCTTCATCTATCCACGGTTCAATTTGTGTTATCATAGTTTAATTTTTATAAAAATTATTAAAAGCATTAATTATAAAATCTACTTCTTCATCTTTCATATAAGAATGACAACCAATATAAAAACCAGATTCATTAATCCATTTAGCCACTGGGTATTTTTCTTCTAAGTCATTACCATACAACCTTTTATATATTGGTTGGTTTACAAGTGGTAGCATATCTCTTGTTTCAATATTTAAATCTTCCAGATATCTAACTAATTTATTCTTATTATCATTTTTTACTACAATTCCATATAGCATAAAAGTATGTGTCCTATCTATTGGTACTGTTGGTAGCTGTATATGCTCATTTAAATTTTTTAACCCTTCTGTATACCTTTCTGCTATCTTTTTTCTTATTGATACAATTTCATCAGCTTTTTCTAGTTGTCCTATTCCTATTGCTGACTCCATCTCTGTTGCTCTAAAAGAGTGTCCTACATGAATAAATGAAAATCTCTTATTTATAATTTCTTGTAGTTCTTCCCCCTCCTTATCATTATCATCATTACATCCAATATAAATACTATCCCTTCCATGGTTCATTAAACTTCTCATATCAACAGCTAAATCAGAATTATTAGTTATAGAAAAACCACCTATACCCGTAACCAAAAAATGTGCAACATAAGTTGAAAAGCAACCAATATCTCCTATACTACCCACTTTTTTGCCTTTATAAGTAGCGAACATTGTTTCGCAAGAATCTTCTATAACTGGTAACCTATATGTTTTTGCTATTTCCATTATAGGATCCATATCTGCAGGCAGCCCTAATAAATGTACTGGTATTATAGCCCTTGTTCTACTTGTAATCTTTTCTTCTATTTTAGATGGATCAATATTATACGTATCTTTTTCAACATCTACGAAGATTGGTACCATATTGTTATGCAATACTATATTTGCTGTGGCTACAAATGTTACTGCTGGTACTATTACTTCATCACCATCACTCCATCCATGTCTGTCTTTTAAAGACATTAGCGCTACTTGCAGAGCTGACGTTCCACTATTCATAAATAATCCATACTTGCAATCATGTGAATTAGCAAACTTGTTCTCAAATTCTTTTGTTTTATCACCATATGTTAATCTATTTGAGTCTAAAACTTCATTTACTAAATCTTTTTCTCGATCAGACAACTCTAATCCACCCACACCAATTTGATATTTAAATTTTTTCATTTTTTTTCTCCTATTTTCCATTTTTGATTGAGATCAATATTTAAAAGTCCTGATAGTTTTTTTACATCATTATAAAAATATTTTTCTAACTCTTTTCTTGTGCTTTCTTTCATTTTTCCTTTAACTAGATTGTTTTTATCTATATAATTTTTATATTTCCTTAATTCTTTTAAACCAAAATTTTTCTTTATAATCCTGATTAGTAGTTTGCCAAATAAACTATTACCATGTATTAAATTATGCAATACTCTATTTTTAGGTACTCCAGATATATTATATTTTTCTTTTGTGTCTATATTAAGACTATCTATTTCTAGAAAATTAAATATATCGTCCATAGTCTTTTGCATATTATTTTTCATATCATCATAGATGATAACTTTTACATTTGAAAATGAATTTTGATAGTTTTCTATATGTTTTGAATATAAGCCTAAAGTTTTAAGCCTAAATGAAAGCCAAAGGTTTTCTTTGATTCGCTTATCTTCTTTGTCTAAAGCATCTTCAAAAGATAAAGTCTCATCCCCATCTCTAATATTATGCATATAGTAAGAATATGCTCTTTCAATTGGATTTCTTAGTATCACAATAATTTTTGGATCTTCTAAATATTTTTTTATATTTTGAATTGAATTTTCTGAAAAATGGACATATGTAGTACACACTTCGCCTACTGCTTTATGTTGCGAAATATCTACTTCTTCGAAAAGCATCTCATAATCTTTTATAGTTTTTCCATAGCTCTGTTCCCCACAAAATCTTGGACCACACCCTAAAACTGATTTTGGTTCAACAAAAAAGTTAGATTCTTTTACTTCCTTGTTAAGAAATATATTTGAATGTTGCTGTAGATAATTGTATATAGATGTTGTACCTGATTTTGTAGCACCCACTATTAGAAAATTTGGTTTATTCATTGTCAAGAATTCTTTTTATCTTCCTCACTATCCTAGGTATTAAACTAACACTATGGTACATATTTATTAATCTGTGAATTTTGTCATTTTCAATTCCTTGAGTTGATAAAGCTGGCAAAAAAGATTTATTAATTTTAGCAGCATTCCTAGATTTATTTATTCCACAGTGAACACCAGAACCATCATGGCCGATATTGGATATTAAAGACTGTACAGGAAAAATTGTGTATTTTTTTTGCAAAAACTGTGTAAAGCCTCTTCTTACAGCCCATGAATTTATTTTACCCTCTATCTGTTGCTTCAACATCTTTGGTCTATCCGTTCCACCTTTTTTAGCATACCGTATCATTAGCTTTTTATCTTCTAAATAAGACTTATAAACTGAGTTATCCCACTCTATAGTTAACCATTCTTTTCTCCATGTTGCCCAGCCCCATGATGAGCTTCTATGACCTAGGTAAACATCATATTTATATTTTTTTGGTATGTTAACTGGATGTGAATGCCCAGAAATTACAAATACCCTATCGTCCCTAATATAAAAATCTAATGCCTCATTCATAAACCTCAAAAAGTATTTGCTTGTAACTAAATCATCTTCAAGAACTATTATTTCACCATATTCATTCACTATCTTTGTCACCCCATCAATAATATTTGCGGCAAGTCCCCAGTTTTTTTCTCTTTTAATAACAGTGACTTTTTTGAAGCCATCTATACTAGATATATAATCTCTTATTTCATCAACACTTTTTCGTGTATCTTCATTTTTTACTCCATCACTATAAATAAATAGTGTACTTTCATTTGCTAGTTCATTTTTTTGTAATGCTTCTACTGTCTGTTTTGTATGCCACAAACGGTTGTATACAAATAGAACTATCGGCGCTAATTTTTTATCCATAATTTACCTCCTATTTTTCTTAATGGGAATAATATTGCTTTTGACTGTAGTAAAAATGTATATCTTAATCTATTGTTTGTAACATTAAATAGGTAAGAAGCTATAATTTGTGATACTAGCGTTGCAAATGCTGCTCCATATATGCCATAAATAGGTATTAAAATAAAATTTAAAATAATATTCGCAATTGCTCCTGTCAAAGTTCTATAAAAGGAATATTTTTGCAAATTCTCAGCTATAAACCATTTTCCACTAGCAACTCCTAAAAATACAAACACCCCTGCCCAAATATAAATGCTCAAAACACTGGCGGCAGGCAAATAATCATTTCCAAACAATATCTTAATTATCCACGGGGCAAGAAATGTAGTAGGTAAAGCAATAGCAACCGCCATCCAAACCATTAAATCATAAAGCTTTTGAAGTCTAGCATAGTATAATTCCTCACTCACTTTTTTTGCATTAATAATTGCCGGGAAAAGAGAACTGGTTAATGCCGTTGGAATAAAATACCATGCTTCACTTAATTTTACTGCCACAGCGTAATAGCCTACTTCTTTATCGCCTAACATGTTTTTTATCATTACCTGATCTATCCTCATATAAAGCATTATTGCTATACCGGACAACATCAATGGCCAAGAATTTTTTAGCAAAAAAAATGCTGTTTCCATTTTTGGTTTCCATAAAGATATTTTACCTACTTTTCTAAGATAATACCAAACAAGTATTATAGATAAAGCAAGTACATCAATTAGGCTAATAAACGCAAACCAGAGTAATGGTGCTTTAATCCAGATAAAAACCAACTTGATAATAGAGGAAATAACCATCTGCGTGAGCTGAGCCTGCACAACATAGCGAGATTGAACGATGGCTTGGAAATCAAGATCAATAACATAAAATGCCTGGAATATATACCCTGAGGCGATAATGGCAATTAATAAATTAGTAAAATAATCATTGCTTGTAAATTGTACACCTATCAAGATTGCACCACACATGATGAGTGCGCCTATTATTTTAAGCCAAAAAGATGTCCCAAGCATATCATCACGCTTTTCAGGCGCTTTAACTAATTCACGAACAATAATATTATTCATTCCCAATGAGGCAAAAGCAGAAAACAAACCTACAAAAGCTAATGCATAACTTAAAAGCCCATATTGCTTTGGCCCCAAATAGCGAGCAACATACACACCCACAGAAAGCGCCACCACCATCTTTAGTATTCTTCCTCCAAAAAGCCATGAAGTATTTTTAAAGTACTTCATAAAACCTGTATTATTTCGAAGAGTTGTAATTTTGGAATTCAGCTTATTCATTTAAGATTTAGGTATAAAAAGGTCATTTTCCAAATTATAAATTTTAATTAATTGATTATACAATAAAAATTTGTAAATAATTGCAGAATCTATCTTATTAGACTGCACTCAATTAATGTTTTCAACTTAACAAGTAATTCTGTTTTGGGGGAGTATACACTATTCCAAACGGAAATGCATCGGTTTTAAAAATGAAACAGTCCATTTCCCCAAGGTCTAAGTTTAAGAAAAATTATTTGAGGTTAGCTTCCGAAACGTCAAGTCCGGATTTTTTTGTCAATCAGTTTCCATTCAAGGAGAGTTTGCGTCGGCCTCGCAAAATAGTACTAATTATATTTTATACCATTCATACATTTTCTTAAGACCATCCTCCATTTTTATTTTATGATACCATCCAAGTTTGTGCAATTTAGAAGACTCTGTTAGTTTACGCATAGTTCCATCAGGTTTTTCAGTATTGAAATATAATTCGCCTTTAAAAGCTATTATTTGTTTAACAAGATGAGCAAGATTGTAGATACTGATTTCTTTTCCTGTACCTATGTTAATATGGGTGTTACGTACCTCACACCCCACGGATTGCAGGGATTTGGACGGATTACACGGATTTATGTCTTTGAAGTTTATGTTTTCCATTAAAAAGACACAAGCATCTGCCATTTCTTCACTCCATAGGAATTCACGCATTGGTTTGCCTGAGCCCCAAATCTCTACTGACACGGATTGCACGTATTTTGACGGATTACGCGGATTTTGGCGAATGCCATATTTTTCGAGTTTTTCAAAGATTGCGTCTTCAGTTGCTGTACCCTTTATTCCTTCGATGGGCCGCTTGTTGAGGTCTGCTCTTAGTGTATCCCAATTATTTTCTTCGAGGCATTTACCAAGGTGTATTTTGCGGATTAGAGCCGGGAGAACATGGGATGTTTCTAAGTTAAAGCTGTCGTTTGGTCCATATAGATTTGTTGGCATTACTGAGATAAAGTTAGTCCCATATTGGATATTGTAACTCTCACACATTTTTATACCAGCAATTTTCGCAATTGCATATGGTTCATTGGTATATTCTAATGGACTTGTTAACAAATATTCCTCTTTCATGGGTTGAGGACATTCTTTTGGATAGATACATGTACTCCCTAAGAATAATAATTTTTTTACTCCACTCAAATATGACTGATGAATTACATTATTTTGAATCATCAAATTTTCGTAGATAAAATCAGCACGATATGCATTGTTTGCAACGATACCTCCAACCTTAGCAGCTGCTAGAATAACATATTCAGGTTTTTCACCTTCAAAAAATATTTTTACAGATATTGGATTTCTTAGATCCAGTTCTTCAAATGTTTTTCCAATAATATTTGTGTAGCCATTGGCTTTAAGGGATTTTACTAGAGCTGAGCCTACAAGGCCGGTGTGACCTGCTACATATATCTTTGAGTTGAGTTCCATAATTAATTATTCAAAATAGTTCAATGTTGTATATCCACCTTCTTTAATATATGCATCTTTTTTCATCAGTTGAAGATCTGATTGCATCATATCTTTTACAAGATAAGCAAGATCATATTCTGGTATCCAACCTAGTTTATTTTTTGCTTTTGATGCATCGCCAATTAATAAATCAACCTCAGTAGGGCGAAAATAACGAGGATCTATGGCAACAACTTCTTTGCCTATTGAGATTTGATATTTGGGATTTGAGCAGGATGCTATATATGCTTTTTCTTCTTTACCTTCTCCTTTGAATTCGAGTTCGATTCCTGCTTCACGGAAGGCCATTTTAACAAACTCGCGAACAGGTGTTGTTACACCTGTTGCGATAACCCAATCTTCAGCTTCATCTGCCTGAAGAATCATCCACATCATACGTACATAATCCTTTGCATGACCCCAGTCGCGTTGAGAATCCAAATTCCCTAGATAGACTGCATCCTGCATACCCATGGCTATTCGTGAAACAGCACGGGTTATTTTCCGAGTAACGAAGGTTTCACCACGGACAGGTGATTCATGGTTAAATAAAATACCATTACATGCAAATAAATTATAAGCTTCGCGGTAGTTAACACTTATCCAATATGCATACATTTTTGCAACGGCATAGGGCGAACGAGGATAAAATGGTGTTTTCTCTGTTTGTGGGATTTCTTGTACCATTCCGTATAGTTCTGAAGTAGAAGCTTGATAGATTCGGGTTTTCTTTTCCAAACCCAATATACGTATAGCCTCCAATAACCTTAATGTTCCAAGGCCATCAGCATTAGCAGTATACTCAGGTGTATCGAAACTAACATGCACATGACTCATAGCTGCCAGATTATAAATTTCATCTGGTTGTACTTCCTGAATAATACGGATCAGGTTAGTACTATCAGTCATGTCCCCATAATGCAAAATGAAATTAGCATTATCCACATGAGGATCCTGATATAAATGATCTATCCTATCTGTGTTAAATAATGAAGAACGACGTTTTAAGCCATGAACGATATATCCTTTTTTAAGAAGGAGCTCTGAAAGATAAGCTCCATCTTGCCCAGTAACCCCTGTTATTAAAGCTGTTTTTCTCATTTATTCAATTTTTTAAGAGTCATACGTTTATAAAATAACATATGTTAAATTAATCTAAATCTAAATTCTCTAATATAAAACTAATACTATTACCCTTTTTGTTAACCGTAATTTGAATTGAGTCTGTTGGCAAGTCAAAAACATCATCAACTCCTGCCAGATGATCTATTTTTCCATTGTCAGCTAGTTTGTATAATCCGTATTGATCGTTTTTTCGACAGTAATTAACATCAGCATCCATATAAACAAGCTTAAACCTTTCTACTCCTACAATTTCCTTAACCTGTTGTCGAATACTTTCCTTAGGAGAAATAAATGATGCTATTACAATTACTCCTTGATCATTAAGAAGTTTACAAATATGAGCTACTCTTCTTAAATGTTCTGCCCTGTCGGCAGGTGAGTAATCGAGTTCCCTTGAAAGTCCTGAGCGTATTGATTTTCCATCCAAAACAATAACCGTCTTTCCCATTTCAAAGAGTTCCTTTTCAAGGGAATAGGCCAACTCATTTTTTCCACTGCCATGAAGTCCGGTAATCCAAATTGTTTGTGCTTTTTGATTGTATCGATTCTCTTTTTGTTCAGTTGTAATCAAGCTGCCAGATTCAACAATATGTTCTCTTTCCTTATCTGTAATCCTACTACTAAGATTCTTTGCACTCAATTTATCAAGAATCATACCGACTGCAACAGTATTATTAGTTACAGGATCAATTAGGATAAATGATCCTGTTTGACGATTCTTTTTATATGGATCAAATAATAATGGTTTTGTACTTGTAATTACAACCCTGCCTATTTCATTAAGTTCAAAATGATCAACCTTACTTTTTTCGAGAGTATTTACATCAACCTTATATTTAACCTCATCAATCTTTGCCTTTGTGGAATGAGAATTATGCTTAATATAAAACTGTGTATACTTATCCATTGGTGTTTCTTCCATCCATACCAACATTGCTTCAAAATGTCTTTCGATATGAGGTCTGCTATTTGGATGAACAACCATCTCACCACGGCTAATATCAATTTCATCAGATAAAGTAAACGATGCAGATTGTGGTGGAAAAGCATATTCAACTTTACCTTCTGAAGTTATTATACTTGTTACTTTTGAAGTTTTCTGTGACGGAAGGGCCATTACTTCATCACCTACTCTAATTACACCACTTGCCACTTTACCTGCAAAACCTCTGTAATCTAAGGTAGGGCGTATTACATACTGAACCGGGAATCTGAGGTCGTCAAAGTTGCGGTCGCTGCTTACATGAACGGTCTCAAGGAATTCCAAAAGACTCTTGCCATGATACCAGGGTATTTTGTCGGATAGGCCGACTACATTATCGCCTTTTAATGCTGATACGGGAATAAATGTTATGTCTGGGATATTTAGTGTGGTGGTGAATTTACGGTAGTCTTCACAAATTTGTTCGTAGACTTCCTGTTTAAAGTCGACAAGGTCCATTTTGTTTACGCAAAGAACGACGTGCTTTATCCCAAGTAAAGAAACAAGAAAAGTATGTCGTTTTGTTTGAGTAATAACACCTTTTCTTGCATCCGCAAGCAGTATGGCAAGGTTAGCTGTTGAGCCACCAGTAATCATATTACGAGTGTATTGCTCATGACCAGGAGTATCGGCAATGATAAACTTGCGTTTGGAAGTTGAGAAATAACGATATGCCACATCTATGGTAATACCTTGCTCGCGTTCAGCTTTTAGTCCGTCGAGTAATAATGCATAATCGATATCTCCGCCTGCGTGTCCTTCGCGTTTTGAGTCACGCTTTAGGGCATCAAGTTGATCTTCGTATAATTTCTTACTGTCGAACAATAACCTTCCAATCAGAGTTGATTTGCCATCATCGACTGATCCAGCGGTAAGTAGCCGAAGTAAGTCTTTCTTTTGGTCCTGGTCTAGGAATTCTTTTATATCCATAATTTCTTAAATTCCAATACTCAATTTCCAAATAACAAATAATTTCCAAATTTCAATATTCAAAATACAAATGGTTATGTTATTAGATTAAATATTGTCTTTTGCTTTTTATGATTATTGTGATTTGTCAATGATACTTGATAATATTTTCTTCAACTCTATTGCTTCATTAATTAAGTCTTTAGCAACTTTAGTATTTTCCAGATTATTAGTAGAATCGATTAGTCGTAACCAATAAACAGATTCCTTAGCTTCTTTTCTGCTAATTTTCATCCTAAAAAGAAAATCCTTTTTACTTAATTTTTCATTTGCTTCAATATAGTTTGCTCCAACGGAACCTGATGATTTGACAACTTGCTTTGAGTCTTCAATATTTGCAATTGTTTTAGGTAATGCCTTTACAAAAAACCTAACATCACGAGCAAATTCAAATGTTCGTTCTTCTAAATTATATGGCTTATTTGCACTCATGTTTTCTTCAAATTCCAAATATGTTAAAATTCCAAATAACAACTACCAAATAACAAATAAATTACAAACTTCAATATTCAAAAATCAAACAAAATCTAACTTACAATAATCAATTGTTCTTAAAACGGCTTTGAGTATTGTTTTTTGTTTATTGTATATTATTTGGAATTTGGAGCTTGTATATTGTGATTTTTTAAAATTTCAAATCTCAATTTCCAAATAACAAATAAATTACAAACTTCAATATTCAAAATGCAAACAATTCTAAATTCTAATTATAAATTGTTCTTAAAACGTTTTGAGTATTGTTTTTTGCATTTTGTGATTTATTTGGAATTTGATTATTGGTTTATTGTTATTTGGTTTTTAGTTTATTGTTATTTCTAAAAGTACCCTTCCCTTTTCTTCTGTTCCATACTGGCCTCTTGGTCGAAATCAATAACTCTAGTGGATCTCTCGGACAATGTTGTTGTCATCATCTCTTCCACAATCTTTTCTATTGTATCTGCACATGAGTCAATTGCCCCAGTTAGAGGATAACATCCCAATGTTCTGAATCTTACCATCTCCATTTTCGCAGTCTCTGCAAGTTCTTTAGGCATTCTATCATCATCAACGAGGATTTTTGCTCCATTAAATTCAACTATAGGTCTTTCTTTAGCATAATATAATGGTACAATTGGGATGTTTTCCAATCTGATATATTGCCAAATATCCAACTCTGTCCAATTACTTATTGGGAAAACACGAATGCTTTCTCCCTTATGTACTTTAGCATTATAAATATCCCAAAGTTCGGGGCGTTGGTTTTTAGGATCCCACTGGTGATAACTATCTCTAAATGAATATATTCGTTCCTTAGCACGACTTTTTTCTTCATCCCTTCTGGCACCACCAAAAGCAGCATCGAATTTATATTTGTCGAGTCCAGCAAGAAGTGCCTGGGTCTTCATTATATCAGTATGAACTTTCGATCCATGGCTAAAAGGACCTACTCCTTCTTCAAAGCCTTTTTTATTATGATGTACTATCAGATCCCAGCCTTTTTCTTTTGCATACTTATCACGAAATTCTACCATTTCCTTGAATTTCCACTTGCTATCGATATGCATTAACGGGAAAGGAACATTACCTGGTGCGAATGCTTTTTCAGCCAGACGAACCATAACTGAAGAGTCTTTACCTATGCTGTATAGCATTACCGGATTTTCAAACTCAGCTGCTACTTCACGAATAATGTGTATGGATTCTGCTTCTAGTTCGCGGAGATTATTGAGGTTGTATTTGTTCATGCTTTATATGTTCAGAGGTTGATAAGTTTAGAGGTTCAAAGGAACTAATGTTTGCTAAGTAAGTGTTTAATAAAAAAAGACAAAGACCAATAACCAAAAACTATTTGCCTAAATAACCTTCGTAGGATCAAAACGAATCTCTGGTAAAATTTTCATTAACATTTGTCTAACTGTTTCATCCATATCTGGATTAGTATTATCTACTTTTAAAAATGGTGATTTTGGTGATTCGAATGGAGCAGATATCCCAGTAAAGTTTTTAATTTCTCCTGCTCTGGCTTTTTTGTACAATCCTTTAGGGTCTCTTGTTTCGCATACTTCCAAAGGTGCATCTATAAATACTTCCAAGAAATCGTCTTCTCCTACAATTTCTTTTGCCATTTGACGAATTTCATTTGTAGGACTGATAAATGCACAGATAAGAATTATACCACAATTCATAAACAGCTTTGAAACTTCAGCAATTCGTCTGATATTTTCAATTCTGTCCTCATCAGTAAACATAAGATTTATGTTAATTCCTGATCTTACATTATCACCATCAAGTATTTGGCAAAAATAATTTAACTCAAACAACCTCTTTTCCAACAGACTTGCTATAGTGGTTTTTCCTGAACCGGATAGTCCTGTAAGCCAAATTACTTTAGCTCTTTGCTTAAGATAAATTTCCTTATCGCGACGGTCTTTTATTTTATCAAATACTGTGTGGATGTTGTTTTCTTGTGGTTTCAATATGTTATTTATTTTTTTATAATTTGTTTAGGGCTAGTAGCAGGTAGTAATAACAAAATGTCGATTTAAAGGTTCCATACTCTTCACTCCATGCACCATTCCCTTTCACAAAAAATATCTCCAATACAAAATAGTCACAGCACCAAGGCCATAAATCACTGTCAAGGGCAGGCCAATTTTCATATAATCGGTAAACTTATAAGATCCCGGGCCATAGACCATCATATTTGTTTGGTAACCTATAGGTGTCATGAAATTAGCGGCTGCAGCATAGGCTATCAATAAGACAAATGGCAATGGGTTTAGTGACTTTTCATAGGCTACGGCCAGAACAATTGGAAATAGTATTGCAACTGATGCAACATTAGTAATATAAGCAGCCAAAAGACTAGTAGCTATATATATTCCTGCCAATAATCCTAAGACACCAATGGGTGCTAAGAAGTTTATAATTCCATGGCTGATATCTGCTGCTACACCTGTTTTACTCATTGCCAAACCTAGTGCCAGTGCCATCGCAATAGTCAATCCCAAATTGAAATCTATTCCTTTTTCTACATCTTTTGGGTTTGTAATACCAAATAACATAATGATTGCTAGAAGTATCAATACCCCTATAAACAAAGGAACTAATTTTAATGCCGACAATATAATAGCAAGTATCAATCCCCCAATTAAAATAATGGAATCCTTGGTTTTGGGTTTTTCATAAGTTCTTAGTTTAGAAATTCTGTAAAATTCCTTGCTTCGAAAAGAGAGGTCATCAAAGTCTTCACCAGTTAGCATCAGTAGCACATCACCTGCTTTTAGTTCTATATTACCTATTTTCCCTTTGAGTTTTTCTCCATCACGATGAATGGCAATCACTGATGCATCAAATTTGCCTCTAAACCCTATTTGCTTCACAGTTTTATCAATAAGTTTTGAGTTATGCGATAATACTACCTCTAATAGGTTAGATTTTTGGATGTTTTGATGCTCGATACCTTCTTCAAGCATTAAGCCATTGTGCGGTTCAATAAGTTCCGAAATAGCGGCGGTATCACCAGCAAAACTTAATATATCATTTTTATTAAGAATAAAATTAGAACTAATCACAGAAAAAACTTTTCTATCTCTCTCTACCTTTACTAAAAACAAACTACTCAAATTTCTTAAGCCAGCCTGGCCCACAGTTTTTCCAGAAAAATTAGAGTTTTTTATAATTTTTACATTTACCAGATAGTCACGCATATTATCTTCTACCTCCTTAAGAATATCCAGATTATCCGGTAAAAGCTTTCTGGAAACCAACCAAAGATAGGCAACTCCTATAATCGTCATTGGCAAACCCACCCATGCAAAATCTAACATTTCTAAAGATTGAAATTGGGGAAACACTCTTTGCTCTCCTAACATACCATTTACTATTAAGTTAGTAGAAGTTCCTATTAAGGTTATTGTGCCACCAAGAATAGCAGCAAAAGAAAGAGGTATCAGTAATTTTGAAGAAGCTATTTGGTTTTTAGCACTCCATTTATTCACATAAGGCATCATCACCGCAACTATGGGCGTATTATTTAAGAATGCTGAAAAACCAGCAACTACATACATCATTCTACCTAAAAAACGATTATAAGTTCCTGCACCCCTAAACACTAATTTCTCAAAAAAGTTATTAAGAATTCCTTTGCTTTTTATGATATCCCCAATCAACAATAAAGCAATAATTACAATAATTTGTTCATTTGCAAAACCACTTAAAATTTCTTTAGGTGTAAGTATACCTGTAAGACCAAGAACCAATACTCCTAAAACAAAAGTAAAGGCTGCCCCCAGCCAATTGAAGTAGAGGCTTAGGAGGATAAAGGCTATTACTATGTATACTATTAGTTGTTCCAAATTTTGTTTTAATATTGGATATTCCTGTATTACTTACAAACTCTTTACAATAAAAAAAGAGTTCAATAAATTCTCCTTATTGTAGAGTAGTTCTCCTCCTTCTGGCATTACCACTTGACCTCCTGCAGCAGTTACAACAGCATGTGCAGCAGCAGTATCCCACTCCATTGTAGGGCCAAATCGCGGGTAGATATGTGCACTTCCTTCAGCAACCATGCAAAGTTTTAAGCTACTACCTTTGCTAATAAAATCTACTTTGGTATACTCTTTCTTAAGTTGGTTGATAAATGTTTCTGTTTCTTTATTGAAATGGGATCGACTTGCCACAACCATGACTTCCCCTTCTGGCTTTTGTACTTTTAAAGTTTGTGCTTTTGCAGGTAATTCCTTGATTTGCTGTCCTGCTTCCAAAGTAAATTTCAGGGCTGTTTTCTTATCAATTCCTAAATAGAAATCTTTTAATATTGGAGCATAGACAAAACCTGTGGTGGCTTGGCCATTTTCTATCAAAGCAATATTAATAGTAAATTCTCCATTCTTTTTGATAAACTCTTTAGTACCATCCAATGGGTCTACCAGCCAGAATTTATCCCAATGCTTTCTGTCTTTATATTCAATACTTTTACCCTCCTCACTAAGAATAGGGTATTCCATTTTTTCTAATGTTTCTATTATCACCTTATTAGCCGCTTGATCAGCCAAAGTTAGAGGTGAGTTATCTGCTTTTATTTCAATTCCAAAATCACCACTCTCGTATATATCGAGCATGGCTTGAGCGGCTCTTGAAACAGTATTTATTATGGATATGATTGTTTTCGATGTCATAATTATTTTAATTATAATATGGCGTTCGTGATTATGATATTATCACATCTCCTGAAAAAGCTATGCTTGCAAAGTTACATTCTAAAAAAGTGTAAAGTATATGAGGGTTCTTTGTTTTAATTGTGCTAAACTGCGTACCAATCATACATTTTCTCAATGCCTTCCTCAATCTCAATTAAATGCTCCCAACCCAAATTATGAAGTTTGGTAACATCAGTTAATTTCCGCATTGTGCCATCAGGTTTCTCAGTATTAAAATACAATTCTCCTTTAAAACCAACTTTTTCTTTTACAAGTTCAGCAAGATTTTTAATACTAATCTCTTGTCCAGTACCTATATTAATATGAGTGTTTCGTATTTCAATATTTTCTTCCTTAATCTCTTCGATGGTATTAAAATTTTCTATTACTTTACTACCATTAATAACAGTAGACTGTTTAACCAAACCAATAAAATCTACATTCTCCATAATGTAAACACAAGCATCAGCCATCTCTTCGCTCCATAAAAATTCACGCATTGGTTTGCCAGAGCCCCAGATTTCAACACCGCCCTTAGTCCCCCCAATACCGTACTTTATTAATACTTTTAGGATTTTATTTTCTGCTGTATCACCATTAAGCCCTTCAATTGGTCGTTTGTTCAGGTCTTCTCTTAATGCTTTCCAATTGTTTTCTTCGAGACATTTTCCGAGGTGAATTTTGCGGATTAGTGCCGGTAAAACATGCGAAGTTTCCATGTTGAAATTATCATTTGGTCCATATAGATTAGTAGGCATAACGGCAATAAAGTTAGTGCCATATTGAATATTATATGATTCACACATTTTAATACCTGCAATTTTTGCTATTGCGTAAGGCTCATTTGTATACTCCAAAGGACTTGTCAATAAGGATTCCTCCTTCATAGGTTGTGGACAATCTTTTGGATAAATGCAGGTACTACCTAAGAATAATAGTTTTTTAATACCACTCAAATATGATTGATGAATCACATTGTTTTGAATCATTAGATTTTCATATATAAAATCAGCTCGATATGTATTGTTGGCTATTATACCTCCTACTTTTGCCGCTGCTAGAATCACATATTCTGGTTTTTCCCACTCAAAAAAAGTTTTTACAGACATTGGATTTCTTAAATCCAGTTCTTCAAATGTTTTTCCAATGATGTTAGTGTATCCTTTTGCTTTAAGTGATTTTACAAGGGCTGAGCCTACCAGGCCGGTGTGACCAGCTACATATATCTTTGAGTTTTTATTCATTGTTTTAAAATTGATTAATGCGAATTTTTAGCGAATTACTGCGAAACTTTTGGATTCAAGAGTCGCCTGTATTCCAAAGAAGATTTTCCAAAGTTTACTAAAAGTCCCAATCTTGAATTAGTTGCTTTCAAATAATTTCTGAGTTGATCATTTATTTTTGGACTTAAATAATCAATTGCTTTAATCTCAAGAATTATTGAATTGTATAAAAGAAAATCAGCAACATAATATTTTTTTAATTTTTCACCATCGTAATATAGTGCTAATTTATATTGACGACTATAAGGCAAGTTGCTTTTTGTTAATTCTTTCTCAAGTGCTTCTTGGTAGACTGCCTCAAGGAATCCAGAGCCTAACGTAGCATGAACCCTCATACAGGCTCCGATAATATTATAACTCTCTTCCTTAAGTATTATTTCAGCCATATGCATTTAGCCAAATTCGCCTGGAATTAGCAGTAATTAGTATTTTTATTCGAAATAGTTCAATGTTGTATACCCGCCTTCTTTAAGGTATGCATCTTTTTTCATCAATTGAAGATCCGATTGCATCATGTCTTTTACAAGATAGGCAAGATCATATTTTGGTGTCCAACCTAGTTTATTTTTTGCTTTTGATGCATCTCCAATTAATAAATCAACCTCAGTAGGGCGGAAATAACGAGGATCTACGGCAACTACTTCTTTGCCTATTGGAATTTGATATTTGGGATTTGAGCAGGATGCTATATATGCTTTTTCTACTTTGCCTTCTCCTTTGAATTCCACCTCTATGCCTGTTTCACGGAAGGCCATTCTTACAAATTCTCTAACAGGTGTTGTTACTCCTGTTGCAATCACCCAATCTTCGGCTTCGTCTGTCTGGAGAATCATCCACATCATACGTACATAATCTTTGGCATGACCCCAATCGCGTCGAGAATTAAGATTTCCAAGATAAACAGTGTCCTGCATTCCCATTGCTATTCGTGAAACTGCGCGGGTTATTTTGCGAGTAACAAAGGTTTCTCCACGAATCGGTGATTCATGATTAAATAAAATACCATTACATGCAAATAAATTATAAGCTTCACGATAGTTAACACTTATCCAATATGCATACATTTTTGCAACGGCATATGGAGAACGAGGGTAAAATGGTGTTTTTTCAGTTTGAGGTACTTCTTGAACCATACCGTATAGTTCGGAAGTAGAAGCTTGGTAAATGCGTGTTTTCTTTTCCAAACCCAGAATACGAATAGCTTCTAATAGCCTTAGAGTACCTAATCCATCAGCATTAGCTGTATATTCTGGTGTATCAAAACTTACATGCACATGGCTCATGGCTGCCAGATTGTAAATTTCATCCGGTTGCACCTCTTGTATAATGCGTATAATATTTGTGCTGTCAGTCATATCTCCATAATGCAGTATGAAATTGGCATTATCTACATGAGGATCTTGATATAGGTGGTCTATTCTGTCAGTATTAAATAATGAAGAACGTCTTTTAAGACCATGAACTACATATCCCTTTTTTAACAGAAATTCGCTTAAGTAGGCTCCATCTTGTCCTGTTACTCCGGTTATTAATGCTACTTTTTTCATTTTTTTAGTTTGGGGTTTTAGGATTTATAAGTTTGCTGCGCTATAATTGTCATTTAGATTTATTTGATTTGATTCGCTGCGCTCATCAAATGTTTTTTATCATCGGATTTAACGGATTTAACGGATTATTTGCTTCGCTTCGCTTATCAAATATTTTTATCATCCTGATATGGTCGTACACTCCCTACTCGTTACGTACCACTATAGGGCAAGCAGGGCAAGCAGATTATTTTATTGTTAATTAATGGACTAAAGTTTATACAAATTGTCCATTTCTTCTTCAACCATATTCCTCATATCAACAATCAACTTAGCATGTTTCTGAATAAATTCAATATCAAAATCTTTATGATTGGTTGTAAGAACTACACAGTCTGCCTTTGTGAGGCTTTGGCAGACAAGTCTACTGCATTGTAACTTATTCTATCAATTAGTTTCTTTTTTTTATTAACTAGTATTTGATGTTATTGATATAATTTGATGCATATATAATTATCGTTTATTTATTTCTCCTCAACATCTTTTTCTAACTACAATCTCCCATCAACCAATTCCTTAGGCAGCACTCCTTTAATATCAAAAATAACAGATTTGTTGCCATTGGTAAGTTTTTTAAAGTCTAGTTCAAGAAACTGATCGTGTGAAACAGCAAGCACTATGGCATCATAAGTCTTAGCATATATATCAACATTTGCTTCCATGGTTTCGATACCATATTCGCGCTTTACTTCTTTTTGATCAGCCCAAGGGTCGTATATATCAACATTGCAACCAAAATCTTGCAATTCATCAACAATGTCAACTACTCGGGTATTGCGTATATCGGGGCAGTTTTCTTTAAAGGTTACGCCTAAGAGCAGTACATTACTATTAAGAATTCGATGTCCTTTTTTAATCATTAACTTAATAACCTTGTCGGCTACAAAGTGGGGCATTTGTTCGTTTACACGCCTTCCTGAGTATATAACCTCTGGGTAATAACCCATTGCCTCTGCTTTAAATGCAAGATAGTATGGATCTACACCAATGCAGTGGCCTCCTACAAGACCTGGTTTATATTTTAAAAAGTTCCATTTGCTACCCGCTGCTTCGATAACATCGTTAGTATCAATTCCAATTCTATCAAAAATAAGGGCAAGTTCGTTTACAAAACTTATGTTGAGGTCGCGTTGGGCATTTTCGATTACTTTTGAGGCTTCGGCAACCTTAAGGCTGCTGGCTTTAAAGGTTCCGTTCTCAAGTATTGTGTTGTAAAGGTCATCAACCTCATCAGCAATTTCAGGAGTACTGCCTGACGTTACCTTTTTTATCTTTGTGAGGGTGTTTACTTTATCACCTGGGTTAATCCGCTCGGGAGAGTAGCCTGCAAAGAAATCTGTATTAAATTTTAATCCACTTACTTTTTCAATTACAGGGAGGCATTCCTCTTCGGTAGCTCCTGGGTAAACTGTGGATTCGTAGATTACAATATCTCCTTTCTTTATAACTTTACCTACTGTTTCGCTTGCTTTTACTAAAGGGGTTAAGTCGGGGTGCTTGTTTGCATCAATTGGGGTAGGGACGGTGACGATGTATATTTGGCAATCCTGTAAAGACATAAGACTTGTTGTTAGGAAGAGTCCTTTTTTTATGTCATCTTTATTTACTAATACGCTTTGTAACTCATGGTCTTCAGTTTCTAACGTAGAGTCGTGGCCTTCGCTAAGCTCTTTTACTCTGGCTTGGTTTATATCAAAACCTATTACAGGGCCTTTTTTGGCGAACTCTACTGCAAGGGGGAGGCCTACGTAGCCTAGTCCGATTATTGCTATCTTTTTCATCTTATTAAGTTTGGGTTCTAACGTTGTGGAGTTTGCCGCGCATCGCGAAAAGCAGTGCTCGCAAAGTCGTGCTTCGTGTTGCCTTTTTGTGTTAGTATCTATGTTACCCTGATTGTGAATTGGAACAACGATTTTGCGAGCGCAGCGACGCAATCTGTTTAACGCTAGTGCCCGAACTTCAACTAAACTGTTGTTCTGTTATTGATTTGTTGTTACTTAACGAGATTGCCGCGCACTGCGAAAGGCAGTGCTCGCAAAGTCGTGCTTTGATATTTCTTTTTGTGCGTGTATTAAAAACGCTAGAGACTGAACCTGCGCCAGTGATTGTAGTGGTAGATTGTTGAAATAGCAACTTTAGTTTTTGTTAGTAAACGGAGGCTGACGTGAGGAAGCCCACGGATTACTTATAAAAACTTAGTTGGTATGAGACAACTACAAGCGGAAAGCGCGGTTCGGCGCCATCATCATATTTATCATTTAGATTTATTTGATTCGCTACGCTCATCAATTGTCATTTATATTAGTTTGATTTGATTCGCTACGCTCATCAATTGTCATTTTGAGTTATTTTGATTTGATTCGCTTCGCTCATCAAATGTTTTTTTGTCATCGGATTTAACGGATTTAACGGATTGTTTGATTCGCTACGCTCATCAAATGTCATTTATATTATTTTGATTTGATTCGCTACGCTCATCAAATGGTTTTTTGTCATCGGATTTAACGGATTTAACGGATTTGTTTGATTCGCTACGCTCATCAACTTCTTTTGTCCACGGATGGCACGGATAAGGGATTCGCTACCGCTCATCTTTTTTTAACTTGTTCCGTGGAATCTGTGTAATCCGTGGATAATTCTTTTTTTTATTTTGATAATGTGATGATATGTGTGTTTTTAATCAGATTGATATGATTGTTTGTTGATTCGATTTGCTATAATTGTCATTTATATTAGTTTGATTTGATTCGCTACGCTCATCAAATGGTTTTTTGTCATCGGATTTAACGGATTTAACGGATTGTTTGATTCGCTGCGCTTATCAATTGTCATTTATATTAGTTTGATTTGATTCGCTACGCTCATCAAATGTTTTTTTGTCATCGGATTTAACGGATTTAACGGATTGTTTGATTCGCTGCGCTCATCAATTACTGCCGATCATGCCTACATCATGCAAAGTCGTGCTTCGTGTTCTCTTTTTATGTTAGCATCCATTGTTGCACTGATTGTGAGTTGGAACAATGATTTTGCGAGGGAGGCACGACCGCGGCAATCTTGTGAATGCCAGTGTCCGTACTTCAATTGCAAAGTTGTGCTTCGATATTTCTTTTTGTGCGAGTATTACAACGCTAGAGCTAAAACCTGCGCCAGTGATTGTATTGACTATTTTGTCCAGTTTTCTATGTGGATATTGTTAAGTCTAATAAAATGTTTTTCATTATTAGTCACTAAAGTCATTTCATTATAGATTGCAGTAGAGCCAATTAGCAAATCAAAGTCATCTACAATATTCCCGTCTTTTCTAAGCCTTGCTTTTTCTGCTGCAAAAATGTCTAACGAACTGGAGATTGGTATTTGTTTGAACTTATTTACCAACTTATCGACAATAGCTTTGTTACTGTCAGGTCTATTGCTTTTTGCTGCTCCAAATTTCAATTCTGCTATCGTAATTTCTGAGACATATAAGTTCTCAAATCCAATTTTATCGAATATTTTTACAAGGTCAAATTTACCTTTCAGAAAATAGATACAGATATTTGTATCAAGAAGATATCTCATAAATCTTCTATTTGCCTATTAGTAGTTCGAGAATTTCTCAAATCTTCGATAATTTCTTCAGCAGATAGACTAGAATTAAATGCACCGAAAAGATTCTTCCAAGAATCATTATCTTGATTTGATGCTTTTCTTAATGAATCAGATATCCTTGATAATAATTCAAGCTTAACATCGGTACTTAGATTCTTAATCAGTCCAAAGTAGCTGTCTGCTATAAGATTTCTTGTTTCCATGTTGTGTCATTTTATTTTCCAAAAATAATCATTTTATTTTTAAAGATAGCATATGATAAATCTAATCATTTCTATAAGTACAATTTGATGAAATCATAAAGGTTCATCAGTTTTTTTAGAAGTTCCAGTGTTGGGGTGTCGATTGTTGTAACATCTGAATTCTTCTATTGGTGTTTTTGATAAAAACGAGATAAATGAAAGTGCTTTTTTATCAAGTTATCTATATGTTTTGGCAGATTTAGCAATTTTATCAATGCCGTAAGTTTGTTGTAGTTGTTGCCAATCTTTAATAAGTCCGTATTCTAATACTTGCTTTATTATGTAATCTTTGTTTGTTTCTGTGTTAAGTCCAATCCGGTCAGTGTCCCAGAAAAGGTGTTTGGAATAGTTGTTTATGGTTAAATCTGGTTTTGTCATTTATTTTTTATCATCCCCCGATACGGTAGTGCCCGTTAAATATTGCTTCTCAATTTCATAGGATAAACCTTGCATGCAAAGTCGTGCTTCGTGTTTCGTTTTGTGTTAGTATTTAAACGCTAGAGACTGAACCTGCGCCAGTGATTGCAGTGGCAGCTTGTTGAAATAGTAACTTTAGTTTTTGTTAGTAAACGGAGGCTGACATTAGGAAGCCCACGGATTACTTATAAAAACTTAGTTGGTATGAGACAACTACAAGCGGAAAGCGCGGTTCGGCGCCATCATCATATTTATCATTTATATTTATTTGATTCGCTGCGCTGATCAATTGTCATTTATATTAGTTTGATTTGATTCGCTTCGCTCATCAATGTTTTTTGTCATCGGATTTAACGGATTTAACGGATTGTTTGATTCGCTGCGCTCATCAATTGTCATTTATATTAGTTTGATTTGATTCGCTGCGCTCATCAAATGGTTTTTTGTCATCCCTGATACGGTCGTACCTCCCTACAGGGCAGGCGAATTGAACGAATTAGGCGAATTATGCCTTTGCGGTGCTTCAGGTATTTTCCATTACGCCACAAAGCGTAACGCTGCCAGGCGTATTCAGATATTTTCACTGAACTAAGACACATTCCTTACAACCCACTCATTAAATAGAGGATCATTTAATACGTATGATGTGTCTTTTTGGTGTATCATTCCTTGTTTTTTTAAACTATTAATTGCTCTGGCTATGTTAATCTTTTTATTGTCGATCTCTGAATATATATTAACTGCTCCTTTTGCAATGGCTGTTAGAATAACTTTATTTTCACGCTTTTTAGTGATATCCTCCCAATTACTCTCAAGAAAACTTTTTTCAACTATCAGTAGTTGCTGTAACATGTATTCGTGTGATGCAAGTACTTTGTTGTTTGACAATTTGTAGTTAATTAGCAATTCCTGAGCGTATAACTGTGTATAGTAAGGGTGTCCTTTTGTAAAGTTTAAGATCTCCAAAATTCTATGAGAATCAATATCTATATTATTTTCAATAAAAACTCTTTGTAAATATATTTCAAAATCATGACTATCAATATTTCCCAGTTCAATAATTCTGGTCATACGGTAAAATGGTGCATTTTTACTTACAAAAAGCTCGCTCATTACCGATTCGTAACTTCCACTAAATAAGAATGTAGTATTTTGTTGTAGTTGAATTACTGAACGAAATAGTTTTACTATATGCTCACCATCAAGTTTATTAATATCACCAAATTCATCGAATGCCGCAAGCATCTTTTTCTTATTCTTGGCTGCATAACTATCAATCAAGTTTAGGCTATCTTCCAGCAGATCAAAGGGAGCAGACTTTGCTTTTGAATTAAATTCCAGTATAAAACTATAATCTTCTATCTCACTTTTGAATTTTAGATTTTTAAAAGCTTCGGTTATATTACTTACTGCCTGCCGAAAATACTTATCAAGCTTGTTATTTGCAAATACACTTTCGGTAATTCGGTGTGCCAGGGAGGCAATATTTGAGGTAGAAAACACATCAATATTACAGGTAAAATAATCTTCATCATTCAATTGTCTGATGAGTTCCATCATTAAAGATGTTTTACCCATTCTTCGAGGTGCAATAATAACAATACTTTGACCAGCATGTATTAGTTCTTTAATCAGGCGTAATTCTTTATCACGACCTATTAAATTATTTCCATAAACTGGCTTACCTACTTGATTCATATATTATTAATGATAGTACAACTTTTGTATGGTACGGATTGTGTCTTGTTTTGTTGCACTTTGCTGATATAATTTTTTCTGCGAATTGTATTTTGTGTTGATCCGTCGATTTATTTGTCATCGGATTTGACGAATTGGTTTGGTTATAACTATTCTAATTCGTTTAATTAGCGTAATTCGATGATATAATTTTTTTTCTGCTAATCTTTTTATTTGTTGATCACTGCCTAGCTTGCCTACGGCATGTAAACCGGCAGGCAGAAGTGCCGTTCTTTTGTCATCGAATTGCGCGGATTTGACGAATTAGTTTTATTCGTGTAATCTGCCTGTCGGCAGACAGGTTAGTGTAATTTATCAATCATTTCAAGTGCATCGATATTGATTTTTGAGAATGCGAACCATTTTTTACCAAGATCTTTTAAGGAGGCTCCGATGTGATAGACGGTTTTGTTGTCGATTATTAAAAAGCGATCGTGTGATTTCTTGAAAACCTTAATTTCTATTTTTGGATATTGGGTGTTGTGTTTTTTAATGTCTAGTTTTAGTTGGCTTGTAATGTTTGTTGTATAAATTATGGCTGTTACTTCTTTTTGCCTTTTAGATAAAAGTGTTAAAACAGTTTCATTTACCCTGTTAAATACGCTTTGATCCTTGCTGTTTAAACCAATTATTTAATCGATTTTTTAAAAACATTTTTCCATAATGTGCTTTAAAATATTTCTCTCTTTTCAAAGCATCCTGCTGGTTTAAACAAGCTTCAAAGTAAATCAATATTAGTGGTCTCCTATATTTTGTAGATTCTACTTCACCATTTTGGTGTTGCTCAAAGCGTAAATTCAAATCTTTGGTATAACCAGAATAATTATTACCATCTTTTTTGCTTTGAAGAATATATGTGTAATAGAATCCTTCCATTTGAATTTATTTCACAGGGTGAATATAGTTATCGATTAATACAATAGTGTGTTTTGTTCCTTTTATAATATCTGAGACAAACTGCCAGG
>Ga0222627_1000134_pt1 | contig 43493 bp, 34 predicted proteins | sample AntAcemetageno93_FD_179859 | JGI IMG/M metagenome (GOLD analysis project Ga0222627, IMG submission 179859) | Saline water microbial communities from Ace Lake, Antarctica - #93 | ecosystem: Environmental > Aquatic > Non-marine Saline and Alkaline > Saline | place: Antarctica: Ace Lake | collected... | reverse complement strand
TTCAAGAGATGTTGTTTCTGTATTTGTTTCTTTCGTATCATCAACAACTACCACTTCATCTTTAGCCGCCTTCTTTTTTTCTTTCGTATCTACCACTGTTGCAGAAGTATTATTTACTGCTCCTTCTAACTGTATCTCACCATTCTCGATAATCAGTGTTTTCCCAATGAAATCTTTAGGATTATTAATCTTCAATCCCATCTCAGTAAGCCTCTTCATCAAAAATTTCGTTTTCTGATAATCTTTCATTGTTCCCCAACTCCCTGTTTCATTAAGCATTGTTGCCAACTGGGTGGAAATTAATGTTTTTCCTGTAGAATCAAATGGCTTTTCTATAGAAACTCCATTCAAAACTGTCGTATCACTCAATCCTTCTAGTTGTTTCTTTGTTTTATCCCAGAGATTTTGATATTCGTTTTTTTGAATAGACTGCTCTGCTCCAGCTTTATACCCCGCTGGCATGTCTTTCCATAGAAAGCATCCCCAGTCGCCTCCGAAAGCCATTTTTTGTAAGATTTTCATATTTTTTACGAATAAATCAGGAAAGTATACCAAATGTTATCAAAAAAATCAAATATATAATATTGGCAAGTACTTACTTTTTTCCCTTCTTCCGGAGAAAGTTTTGCCTCTTCTTCGATATATCGGTAAAATGTACGTGAATGGCTGGCACAAATAATGCCAATTGCGGACATTCCGCCGGATTAGCCCCCCGAAAAAGCTCTTCCCACGAAGTATTTTAAAAAGTCGCCTCAGGCGACGAAACTCGTGCGTTTATAACTACACACAAATATGGCAGACAAATTATCAAAATTTTTAGAAAAATCAGGATTACTTCCTGCTTCCAATGAGAAGAAAAACACACCAAATGAAGACCAAAAACATCATTCAAAAACTTCAACATCACATTCCGATACCAAGCGTACTTTTGCAAAAGATGGCGCATCCAAAAAACATTTTACAAAGCGTCCAAGCAAAATAATTCGCTCAGCACATCCGACACGATCACTTCCGACGAAAAACAAAGCTGTTCAACCAGCTCCCATCCAACATGGCGGAAAACCTTTTGAACCACGCATAAAACCAATTGATGTCACTCATCACGTTCTCAATAATCGAAAAGTTCCATCTGGAATTGAAATACGAGTTGTACCACTCGGAGGAATGGAGCAAGTAGGACAAAACATGATGCTCATTGAAACAGGAGATGACATTATTATTATTGATACAGGATTAGAATTTCCTTCAGCAGAACATCTTGGAATTGATGTTTTGATTCCCGATGTTTCGTATTTAAAAGAAAACAAAAAGAAAATTCGCGGAGTAGTTTACACTCACGGACATCTCGATCATATCGGTGGAGCACAATACATGATGCAAGATCTTGGATTTCCTCCAATGTACGGAACGAAGCTCACTAATGAGCTTCTGAAAGCTAATAATGATAACCCTGAAGTAGTAAAAAAATATAAACTTCATGAAATCACACCTTCCTCTAAGGTGAAACTTGGAAAACTTGAAGCTGAATTTTTCCATGTAAATCACTCTATTCCTGATGCTGTCGGAGTTGTTATCAATACTCCACTCGGAGGGATTGTTCATTCTGGAGATTTCAAAATTGAACACGATCCATCAGACAATATCCCGGCAAATTTACGCCGAATTCAACAAATTGGAGACCGAGGAGTCATTCTCGCTATGGTAGATTCAACAAACGTGGAACGCGAAGGAAATACTCAAGCTGAAGCTGAAATTGAAGCCGAGCTAACCAGTACTATTCGTGGAACAAACGGAAGAATCGTAATTGCAACATTTGCATCAAATATCGGACGTATTGCACGAATTGTAGAAGCTGCTGAGAAAGATGGACGAACCGTCTTTATTTCTGGTCGCTCAATGGATCGAAACTTAGCTATTGCGCGGAAATTGAATTATCTGAAGTGTAAAGAAAAAACATTACAGAAAATGTCTCGTGCCGCAGAATCTATGCCACCAGACAAGGTGCTTATTCTTTCAACGGGATCACAAGGAGAAGAGCTCGCCGCGCTCACTCGAATGGCAGCAGGAACACACCGCGAAATAAAATTAAGTCCAAAAGATACTGTCATCTTCTCGAGTTCTCCGATTCCGGGAAACGAAATGGCGATCGTATCTGTGTTAAACAATTTAGCGAATCGCGGTGTAACAATGCTCGACAATAAGAAACTTGATAGTCATGTTTCTGGTCATGGTCACGCGGAAGAGGTGAAGTTAATGACATCTCTCTTACGACCCAAATTTATTGCACCTATTCACGGAGAATTATATATGCGCCATCACCACAAAAATATGATTTGCGAGGATTTAAAAATGCCGAGAAATCACGCCCTTATAATGAAAAATGGAGAAGGAGTTGTTCTTTCTGCGAAAGGAATGCGAGCCATGCGAAAAGATGAAATTCTTCCCCAAGCACCAGTCCTGATTGAAATGCGAGAAAAAGTTGGAGAACATGTCCTAGCCGATCGTCAGCTCATGGCGGATGGAGGAACTATTCTTATTTCTATTTCTCAGCATGATGGGAAAATCAAAAAAGTGACTATCCGTTCTCGAGGATTTCGATATATGGGACAAAATCATGAGATTTTTCAACTCATAGAAAAAGAGCTCCGTGCAGTATTCATACGAAGCTTCGACCCGAGTCGTCCGACAAAAGTACTTGAAGAAACCCTTCGAAAATCTGCAGGGAAATTACTCTGGCAGAAATTCAAAAAAGATTCTTTGGTAGAAGTGGTAGTGCAATAACTATGCTATTTTTTCCCAATCAGGATTAAGGACTATGAGTCCTTTTTCTTGGCGAAGGAACGAAATAGCTTGTTTCGCTTCCATTTTCACTATTAATTAATTTTGTACAAAAAAATCTTTCTTAGTTTTCCCGTCCGCTGATTACATCTTTTATTGCCGACAAAACTTGGTTATCCACTGAAGTTCGCGAATCCGCATTTTCATATTCTGCTTGCCGTATTCTGAGCCACTCAGTTGAAGTCTGTTCAAGTGGAATATTATCGCCTAATTCAAATCCTGACATTTGTTAAAATTTAATAAGTAACTTGTAGTAAGTAAAGTGTTTTTTCTTACAAAGTCAAGTTTATCGCGCCACAAAACTCGTTGCTCCGAGCCACGCTAGATCAAATATCGCTTTTTGGGTACGGAATAACTCTGCATTTTCCATGAGAACTCCTACCGGACTCTCTCCGTGAAGATTCATAGAAACAATAGTGCCATTGAAAATAGAAATCTCTGATTCAAAATGAAATTCTCCTGGAGAAATAAGGAATATTTCTAATAACCGTTCATCAAATTCCGCTGGAAAAAATGTATCACGAAAGGATTCTGCTTTATCCGTCCATGGTGCAATAAATCGCGTTTTTGTTCCATTCTCTAGCCTTTTTTTGAAGTGCTCCTTGAGCCAATCTGTTGCAAATTCTGTCATTCGATCAAAGTTGGAAAAGCTCACAATTTCTCCTCCTCGTTGCTCTGTCATCGTTTCAAACATATTTCTAATCCCTGTTCGTCCTTCAAAAATCTGTACACGCGGACGATGACCAGAAGTCGTTGCCAAGGCATTTAGCTCTGGAACTATTTCACGTGCAATATTCAATCGTTCAACCTGCTGATTCAAAAACACTTTTGGGTTTTCTGCTGAAAATTGTTTTATCTTTGATTTTTGAGACGCGGTAATACATCCCTTCTGTTTGAGTTTCTCGATATGATGATAACAATTCACTCGACCAATCCCCGTTTGACGAGAGATTTGAGCTACGCTTGAGGTCCCAAATTTTAGCAAAAGAAGATAAATCTTAACTTCTTCTTTCGATAGCCCCAGGAAACGAAGATGTGATTCAAGCATATTATGTATACGTCACTCCGTCCATAATACACTAAAACCCTCTTTGTTGTAAAAAAATTTCGACAGAATTTTAACGAGAAATACGACTCTATTGCAATATTCCCGAAATTCGGGCTTCTGGAATTTCTGATTTTTTAAAAATAGATTAAAATGAAAGGTGATGAAAAAGATATGCACCGTTTCTGGCACAGAATTCGAAATAACTGATAAAGAGCTAGAATTCTATGAAAAAATGGGAGTTCCTATTCCTTCTCTTTGCCCGGAAGAACAAATGAGAAACCTCATGTCTTGGCGTAACGAAATGAAGTTATATCAAAGACCTTGTAGTAGTAGCGGGAAAATGATTATCAGCGCCTACACTCCAGATACGCCTTTCCCCGTATATGATAATAAAATTTGGTGGGGAGATAGCTGGGACGGAAAAGATTATGAACAGGATTTTGATTTTTCTCGTCCTTTCTTTGAGCAATTCGAAAAACTTTTAAACAATGTTCCTCGAGAAGGGACTTCTGTTTTTCAGTCAGAAAACTGTGATTTTAACGGACATATCCGAAATTCAAAAAATTGTTACCTGAATTCCCTAGTAGCAGACTGTGAAGACACTCACTATTCATATTGGATGGTTGGCGACAAAGATTGTGTCGACTGTATTATGACAAACTCTTCCGAGCTCTGTTATGAATGTGTTGATCTAGAACATTGTTATAATTGTGTCGCTCTCCATGAAGCTGCTAACTGCAGTGATTGTTATTTTTCTTTACAATTACGTGGATGTACGCACTGTATTGGGTGCACTAATTTGGTGAAAAAAGATTACTACATTTTTAACAAACCAGTAAGCAAGGAAGAATTCCAAGAAATGAAAGAAAAGATTTTTCATAGCTATAAAGCTTTTGAGAATGGGAAAAAATTTATGAAGAAAATTTTCGCAGAAAGTATTCATAAATTCGCCAATAATCTAAAGTCTGAAAATATAACAGGGGACCACTTTTTTTCCTCAAAAAACTGTCATAACTGTTTTGATGGACATAATAATGAAGATTGTAGCAATAGTATTTCCTTGTCTGATTGTAAGGATGTGCGCAGTGCATATTCTGCGGGATGGCCAGCCTGTGAACTTGTTTACAATTCTGCCGTTTCTCGCGGTTCTACAAATTTAGCATTTTGTTATTACAGCTTCTTCAATGAAGGGCTGCGATACTGTGACAGTTGTAGTTATTGCAAAGATTGTTTCGGTTGTATTGGACTGAAACATGATCAATATTGCATTCTCAATAAACAATATACGGAAGAAGAATACAAAAAACTTCTTCCAAAAATCATTAAGCATATGGAAAAGACTGGCGAGTGGGGGAATTTTTTCCCGATTGAGATGAGTCCGTTTTCTTATAATGAGTCTGTGGCTGGAGGATATTTCCCTCTAACAAAACAAGAAATCCTGTCCAAAGATTGGAACTACCGAGAAGAGAAACAAAACTTCAAATACGATGGTCCTCAGTATGAAATTTCTGATAAAATCGAAGATATTGATGATGAAATATTAGACAAAATTCTTACCTGTGAAACAACGGGAAAACACTATAAAATTCAAAAATCAGAGTTGCAGTTTTATAGGAAAATGGATCTCCCAATTCCACGAGAATGCCCTGATTGTCGCCATGAAAAAAGAATAAATCTTCGAAATCCACGAAAACTCTGGAAAAGAAACTGTGATCATTGTGATATTGAAATTCAATCCACCTTTTCTCCCGAAAGACCCGAAAAAGTATTTTGTGAGAAATGTTACTTAGATACGATCGATTAATGAAGAAAATCTGTCCCGTTTCCGGAAAAGAATTTGAAATCACGAATGATGATTTGAAATTTTATGAGAAAATGGGAGTTCCCGCTCCAAAGCTCTGTCCTAGAGAACGACAACGTCGTCGTATTGCTTTTCGAAATTTCACGCATCTTTATCAACGAAAATGTGACGGAACCGGAAAAAATATTATTTCTATGTACCACGCAGATCAACCCTTTCCTGTATTTGAAAACGAATATTGGTGGGGGGATCAATGGAGTGGGCTTGATTATGCACAGAACTTTGATTTTTCTCGACCATTTTTTGATCAATATGCTGAGTTAGCAGACAAGGTTCCTCGGGTAAATACCTTCAATCTTCAATCTGAGAATGCCACATATGCAAACTTCGCATGGATGGCAAAAAACTGTTACCTCGTCTTTGGATGCGTTCGTGACGAAGACTGTCTCTACGGACATATCGTCTGGGACTCCAAAGATTGCGTCGACAACCTCTATGTCTTCCGCTGCGAATGGTGCTCCCACTGTACCGACTGTGTAGATTGTTATGACGTTCATTTTTCTACGGAAAGTGCAAACTGCAACGAAAGCTACTTCCTCCACGACTGTCGCGGATGTACCAACTGTTTTGGATGTACAAACCTAAGACAAAAACAATACTACTTCATGAATCAGGAATGCACCAAAGAAGAATATTTTGAGAAATTGAAAAATATTCAGCCGTTCAGCGAACAAACATTGCAAAGTGGAAAACAATGGCTCGAAAAACTTAAAAAAGAGCAGTGTATCTTTCCCCCATTCTTTGGGGTAAAAACGGAAAACGTATCTGGAGATCACATTTATGAATCCAAAAATTGTCACGGATGTTTCGACACCAAGCAATGCGAAGATTCTAAATATCTTTACACCGCTCACGGAGAACAGAATTGTTACGACATTTCCTTCACAGGAGCGAATGCGCGGTTTTGCTATGAATGTCTAACGATTGGAAATACTGAAAACTTACTTTTTTCTCACGGGATTAATCAGTGTTCCAACCTCGCATACTGTGAGCTCTGTTATAGCTCACACGACCTCTTCGGTTGCAATGGTCTGAGAAACGCACAGTATTGCATCTTTAACAAACAATATTCCAAGGAAGAATATTTCAAATTGCGCGAAAAGATAATTCAGCACATGACGAAACATGGAGAATGGGGAGAATTTTTCCCTACGAAACTTTCTCCTTTTTCCTACAACGAATCCATTGTTGAAGAATATTTTCCGCTCACAAAAAAAGAAGCTCTCTCTCAGGGATACAAATGGAAAGAAGACACAGAGACAACACATTATGAAGGACCAAAAGTTAAAATCCCTGAGACAATAGAAGAAGTTACTAACGATATTTGTAAACAAATTCTCACGTGTGAAGTGACGGGAAAACACTATCGTATTCAAAAAGACGAACTTCGATTTTATAAAAAAATGGGACTCCCTCTTCCTCGAGTTTGTCCTGATGAACGACATCGCCAGCGCATGGAATTGCGAAATGCCAGAGTGTTGCATAATAGGTCGTGTGACAAATGTGGAATAGATATTCAAACAACATTCCTTCCCGATCGTCCGGAAAAGGTGTTTTGCGAGAAATGTTATTTAAATGAAATTAACTGATGAAAAAAGTATGTACTGCTACCGAAATTGAATTCGAACTCACCAAAGAAGAGATCTCACGACGTGAAGAACTCGGCGTTCCTCTTCCGACACTTTGTCCAAAGGAACGAATGAGGCGGCGACTTATGTTCAGAAACGAACACACCCTCTTTCGAAGAAAATGTGATGGAAGCGGAAAAACGATTATATCACTCTATCCTCCTGAATTTAAGAATCCTGTATATGACAATGAATATTGGTGGTCTGATAATTGGGATCCCAAAAAGTTTGGACGAGATTTTGACTTTAATAAGCCTTTTTTTGAGCAATTTCAGGAACTCTGGAACGAAGTACCAAAAATGGCACGAATTCAACAAGGTGAAATTGAAAATTCCACCTTTACGAACGCTGTTTCTGACTTAAAAAATTGCTATCTCGTTTTTTCCACCGCAGAAGCCGAAGACTGCCTATATTGTACTTCTTGTGAGTTTTCTCGTGATTGTGTGGACTGTCGGTGGGTACTCAATTCCGAACTCATGTACGAATGTACAGACTGTAGCAAGTGTTATGCTTGCATGCATGGACAACGATTAAGAAATTGTACTGATACATATTGGTCAAGTGATTGTATTGGATGTCAAAACTGTTTTGCGTGCGTAGGAATACGACAAAAACAATTTCATATCCTCAATGAACCCTGCTCGAAAGAAGAATGGAAATCTCTTATGGAGAGTCCTGAAAAGCAGTCTCATGTATTACAGAAATTACAAAATCTGTACCTCAAGACTCCACGAAAATATGCTGAAATTCTTCAATGTGAAGAATGCACCGGAGATTTTTTGCTCCGCGACAAAAACGTCCACGAATGTTGGGATTGTTTTGATCTTGAAGATAGCCAATATTGTGATGGCGTAAGAAACGCACATCACTGCCTCGACATGTCTTTCTTCGGATGTACCGACTCATCGTACCTCTTCAACTGTGAGGCCTGTGGACACGGTGCAAATGAAATAATGTGCTCTAAGCTCGTCTGGGGAGGATCGCACGATGTAGCTCACTCATACGAATGTTTCTCCAGTCATGATCTCCTCGGATGTTGTGGATTAAAAAAAGAAAAATACTACATTCTCAATAAACAATATTCCAAGGAAGAATATTTTTTGCTACGTGAAAAAATTGTGAAATATATGCAAAAAACTGGTGAATGGGGTGCCTTTTTTCCACCAGAGATGTCTCCTTTTTGCTACAACGATACGATGGCCCTTGACTATCTTCCTCTTTCAAAAGAAGAAGTATTAAAAAGAGAATGGAAATGGCGAGATGAAGAAAAAAGTGCTCTCTATGATGGTCCCCAAATAAATATTCCTGAAAGGATTGAAGATACTGAGGATTCCATCTGTGAAAAAGTACTTACCTGTGAAGCAACACAAAAAAACTATCGTATTCAGAAAGCTGAATTGAAGTTTTATAAAAAAATGAACATCGCTGTGCCAAAACTCTGCCCTGATGAACGCCATCGTCGTCGAGCAATTTTACGAAATCCTCGTGATTTATGGAAACGAAAATGTAGTAATTGTGAAACAAAAGTAATGACTTCTTTTTCATCCGAAAGCCCTGAAAAAATTTATTGTGATGCTTGTTTTCAAGAAACAAAGTAAAAAAATTGTCAAAACATCGAATATATGGTAGAAACTAAGGTGCTTTTGTCCTCCAAAAATGAAAACATTTTTAGTTAAAATCCCTCAAGATAACCAGAAAAAATCTGCTGCTTTTGAAGAAGTTTTAATTCAGCTCCATGAGACACTTAATGGACAAAAGGTTTCTTTTGAAATAATTGCCGTTGGCCAAAATATTGGATTTTGTTTTTCAGCTGGACCCGCAACTGCGGAAATAGTTGCCGGACAAATTTACGCATCCATGCCTGATGCCGATATCCTTGAGATTCCGGACTTTACAAATAATTTTGAACCATCTAATGAATTCTTTTCTTCAGAATTAGGCCTCGCTCGAAATGATCTCTTTCCAATTCGTACGCATGATAATTTTGATGGAGATTCTCTTTCTGGACTCTTAAATGTAATGTCAAAAGCTGTCCCTGGCGAAGGAGTATGGCTTCAGTTCGTAGCACTCCCTAAAGATGATAGTGGATTCCATCATTTCAAACTGGGCTGGAGAAAACGATTTGATAAAGTTCGTCAGATTTTTCGTACGAAATACTGGTTCAAAAAAGGAGCCTCAAAAGTATTTACTGAAAAAATTGCTGAAAAAATTTCGGCGCGAACATATGAAGTATCTATGCGAATTGCCGCATTTTCTACATCAGAACGACATTCTTCTCAATCACGACTAAGGGCCATTGCGGGAGCAATGCAAAATTTCAACACACTTGATCTAAATCAAATTTCTGTAGGACGCCCGTCCAAAAGTCACGCTCGCGTAGAAAATTTCCGGAAACGAAAACTTACGAGCCCTGTGCACTTATCTGTACGAGAACTTGCCACGCTCTTCCACCTCCCGAACGAAAAAGAAGTACCAAACATTATTCATGTTCTCGCACGAAAAGCGGAACCACCAAGTGCTCTTCCTACGAACGGAAAAGATCCTTCGGTTTCATTTTTTGGAGAAACAAATTTTCATGGGAAACAGATTCCTTTTGGAATAAATCGATCAGACCGTCGTCGACACTTATATACTGTTGGAAAATCTGGTTCAGGAAAATCTAAACTCTTAGAGCTTTTGATTCAAAACGATATTCTTGCGGGAAAAGGAGTTGGTGTTCTCGATCCACATGGAGACCTTGTGGATAATATTCTAAAAATGATTCCTGAAGAACGAATTAAAGATGTCGTTATCTTTAATCCTTCTGACTTAGAATTTCCCATGTCTTTCAATCCCATTGAGGAAGTTCCACCTGAATTAAAAATGCGTGTTACGATTGGGTTTATTGAGATTTTCAAAAAACTCTTTGGAGCCAATTGGACTCCTCGACTTGAACACGTTTTGCGATATACAACTCTCGCGCTCTTGGATACTCCCGGGACCACCATTCTGTCTATATTGAAAATGCTGACAGACAAGAACTACCGTCAAACTATAGTGAGAAATATCCAAGATAATGTGGTAAAAAACTTCTGGGTAAATGAATTTGCTGGGTGGAGTGAAAAGTTTGATAACGAAGCGATTACTCCTTTATTAAATAAGGTAGGGCAGTTTGTTTCAACAAACATGATCCGAAATATTGTAGGACAACCAGAAAATAAAATTGATTTTCGCGATATTATGGACAATAAAAAAATCTTCTTAATGAAAGTTTCCAAGGGACTTCTCGGAGAAGAAAATGCGGCATTGCTCGGAGCAATTGCTATTACAAAAATTTATCAAGCCGCTATGGCACGAGCTGATCAAGCAGAAGAAGACCGACTCGACTGGTACCTCTACGTAGATGAGTTCCACAATTTCGCGACCGATACATTCGATGAAATTCTTTCTGAAGCACGTAAATACCGTTTAAATCTTACTCTTGCTCATCAGTTTCTAGGACAATTGAGCGATACTATACGTCGAACCGTATTTGGTAATGTGGGGTCAATAGTTTCTTTCCGTGTAGGAGGAAATGACGCAAAAATTCTTGCTGAGGAATACACTCCACGTTTTACTGAGCGAGATATTATCAATCTCGGAGTACGTGAGTTTTATCTAAAAATGTCTATCAATGGAGAATTGTGCGAGGCCTTTAGTGGTCGTACACTCGACATGAATATTCCCAAAAAACATTTTTCAGAAGAATGTATTGCTGCTTCAAGAGAACAATATGCAAAACCACTTAAAGAAGTAGAAGAAATATTACAGCAATGGGAAGAAGGAAAATTTAATCCAGAGGTTGCTGCAAATCCCAATAGTGCCTTTGAGGAAGAAGCTGACTTCGATGAGCCAATAGTGTAATGAAAAATATCTGTGCTGTTTCTGGACAGGAATTTGAAATCACAGATGAAGACGTACAGTTTTATGAAAAAATGGAAGTTCCCGTTCCGACCCTTTGTCCTGAAGAACGACAACGAAGACGCCTTGCCTGGAGAAATGAACGAAATTTATATCGTCGAAAATGTGATTGCTGTAACAAAAGTATTATTGCTATTTTTCCGTCAGATGCGCCATTCCCTGTGTACTGCATGGATTGTTGGTGGTTAGATAGCTGGAGTGCCAAAGATTACGGACGAGACTTTGATTTTTCACGGCCATTTTTTGAACAATATCAAGAATTACTTCATGACATGCCACAAATTGCAATGGTACAAAGCATGAACGAAAATTCCGAATATATAAATTATGCTGGAAGTAATAAAAATTGTTACTTGATGTTCAATGTAAATGGGGATGAAGATTGTTTATATGGAAAAGATGTATTTGGTTGTACTAACTGTGTAGACAACCTCAGTCTCTATGATAGTGAGCTCTGTTTTGAATGTGTTCAAAGTACCCAGTGCTATAGTTGTAAATTTGTTTGGCATTCGCAAAACTGCATCGATTGTGCATTCCTCGATCACTGTATTGGATGTTCCAATTGTTTTGGGTGCGTGAACTTACGAAACAAGCAGTACTATTTTCTCAACGAAAAATGTAGCAAAGAAGAGTATTCTCAAAAACTAAAAGCGTTACGAATGAACGAGACTTCTGGTCTTGAGAAATTGATGAAACATTTTCAGGGATTTTTACAAAAGTTCCCCCATCGGTACATGGTTGGAGTTCAAAATGAAGACTGCGTTGGAAACTACCTGCAGAACTGTAAAAACGCTATTGATTGCTTCAACTCTACAGACCTAGAAGATTGTCGATATGTATGCGATTTCATTGAAGGAAAAGATTGTATGGATGTTGATAGTTTTGGATTTGATTGTGAGCTCATCTATGAGGGACAAGCTATCGGTCGTGGAGTAAAAGATACTGCTTTTGGGTATGTGATTCCACGAGGAGGATCTGCCATGAGATATTGTCAATTCTGTCATTTTTCTCATGATTTATTCGGATGTTCAGGGATTCGAAGCACGAATTTTTGTATTCTGAATAAAGAGTATCCCAAAAAAGAATATTTCCGTCTCAGAAACAAAATAATCGAGCACATGAAAAAAACTGGAGAATGGGGAGAATTTTTTCCCATTGAAATATCTCCGTTTGCCTACAACGAAACTGCGGCTCAGGAACAATTCCCTTTAACAAAGAAGGATGCTCTGAGCAAAGGATACAAATGGAAAGAGAAAGAATCTTCAAATTATCAAACTTCAAACTTCAAAATCCCTGACGACATTACAAAGGTTCCCGATACAATTTGTAATGAACTTTTGGCTTGTAAGTGTTGTGGAAAAAATTACAAAATTCAAAAAGCCGAGCTGAAGTTTTATAAAAAAATGAACCTTCCCGTTTCCCATAAATGTCCCGACTGTCGGCACGCTGATCGCATGAACTTAAGAAATCCTCGAAACCTTTGGGGAAGAAAATGTGATAATTGTAAACAAGAATTTCAGACAACCTTTGCTCCCGATCGTCCGGAAAAGGTTTATTGTGAAAAATGTTACCTTGATTGCACAGAATGAAAAAAACATGTGCTGTTTCTGGAGTGGAATTTGAAGTCACGGAAAAGGACTTGAAGTTCTATAAAAAGATGGGCGTCCCAGCTCCTACTCTTTGTCCAGAAGAACGAATGAGGCGGAGGTTAACGTGGAGAAATGAACGGAATTTTTACCAAAAGAAGTGTGATTGTTGTGGAAAAGCAATGATTTCTACCTACCTAAACTGTGACGCGCCTATCTACTGCACAAAGTGCTGGTGGAGCGACAAATGGGATGCTGTTGATTCAGCTGCCCCTTTTGATTTCTCTAGGAAATTTTTCCCGCAATTCAAACTTTTAGTTACTTCTACTCCCAAACCTGGAATCATTAATGATAATGAAACAAGAAGTGAAAATTCTGCCTATTGCCAAGATACCGTAAGCACCAAAAACTGTTATCTCGTAGTAGAAACAGGGCAAAGTCGAGACTCTATGTATTCGCATAATATTAATCGTTCCGTGGAGGTCTTGGACTGTTATCAAGCATTTGATTCTGAGTTAGCATACGAAGTAATCAATTCACAACATCTCTATAATTGCGCATTTTTACAAAATTGCGAGAACTGTTCTGATTGCTTTTTTGGTTATGACTTGAAGTCCTGTAAGAACTGTTTTGGATGCGTTAACCTGCGAAATAAAGAATATTATTTCCTTAATAAACCATACTCTAAGGAAGAATATTTCAAAAAACTAAAAGAAATAAAACTAAATCATCACTCGGTGCAGTCTTCGATTAAGGAATCTTTCAAAAAGTTTCGCCAAGACCATCCACACCGTTTTGCTAATTTCAAAAACTGCGAGGGATGCGTTGGTAATAATGTATTTAACTGCAAGGATGTAATTGGATATGATGTAATAAACACTCAATATTCAAAATTTGTACATACTACAGATCAAGTTATACACTCTTATGATGCGCAAGGATGGAAGTATTCATGGTGTGTGGAAACACAGACAGCGGATGAATGCTGGGAGGCTAAGTTTTGTTCTTGGTGTGAAAGTTGTAAAAACATTGATTACTGCCTTCATTGCTACTCTTCTCATGATTTATTTGCATGTGTGGGACTGAGACATAAGAAATACTGTGTCTTAAATAAGCAATACTCTAAGGATGAGTATTTTATCCTGCGAAACAAAATAATTGCGCATATGAAGGAAACTGAGGAATGGGGCGAATTCTTTCCCATTAATTCATCTACCTTTGCGTACAACGAAACAGCTGCTCAAGAATATTTTCCGATGACTAAAGAGGAAGTCTTGGAGAAGGGGTGGAAATGGCTAGATGATGACCAAAAACTACATCAAAAACAAACCTATGTGATTCCTGATGATATTGAAAATGTGCCTAATTCTATTTTGAAAGAAATATTAGCGTGCGAATGTTGCGGGAAAAATTACAAAATTCAAAAAGCTGAGCTGAAGTTTTATAAAAAAACGAGGCTCCCAATCCCTCACAAATGCCCTGATTGTCGGCACACGGATCGGATGAAACTTCGAAATCCTCGACATCTTTGGGCAAGAACGTGTGATAAATGTGGTGTAGATATCCAAACAACCTTTGCTCCAGATCGTCCTGAAAAAGTGTATTGTGAGAAATGCTATCTTGATTGCATAGAATGAAAAAAATATGTGCTGTTTCTGGAGTTGAATTTGAAGTCACAGAAGAAGATGTGAAATTTTATGAAAAAATGGGAGTTCCAACTCCTACTCTTTGCCCTGAAGAACGAACGCGTCGACGACTCGCGTGGCGTAATGAACGGAAACTCTATTGGAGAAAATGTGATGGTACTGGAAAAAGAATGTTGTCCGTATTTCATGAAGATTCCCCGCTAAAAGTATACGATCCCGAACATTGGTACTCTGATAAATGGAACGCAATGAAATATGGACGCGATTTTGACTTCTCACGTCCCTTTTTTGAGCAATTCAATGAACTGATGCATGTTGTCCCACAAGTAGGACGATCCGTCGTTAAAAACCAAAACTGTGACTTCGTAAATCAATGCGGTTTATGTAAAAATTGTTATCTTATCTTTGAAGCTGTTGGAAATGAAAACTGTCTCTACTGTGAATACGTCAATTACTGTAGAAACTGCATGAACTGTACTCGAATTGAAAAATGCGAACTCTGTTTTGAATGTATTGAATGCACCAATTGTTATGAATCTCAATTTTTACAAAACTGTAAAAACTGCTCTGGATCTTGGTTTTTAAAAAACTGTATTGGGTGTAGTAACTGTTTTGGATGTGTAAATCTTCGAAATAAGCAGTATTATTTTTTGAATGAAAAATGTAATCAGAAAGAATACAAACAGAAATTAGAAGCATGGCATCTAGAGAAATATTCAAAAGTTCGTGATTCACAAGGTCATTTCGCTCAATTTTGTGAAACATTCCCACACAGATTTCAGCAAGGAATTCAAAATGAAGATTCCACTGGCGACTATCTTGATCACACTCAACGATGCAAAGAATGCTTTGCCACAAAAAATTCTCAAGACTGTGCTTGGCTTTTCAACTGCACAAACATGAGAAATTGCTATGACATTACTGTCTTTGGAACAGAAGCAGGTGCTGACTGGTGTTACGAGTGTCATGAAATCGGACAAGGAGTACAAAACGTATGCTTTTCTGATCAAGTATGGATGAGTAGTTATGATATTTGGTATTCAAAATTATGTGTGATGAATTGCAAAAACCTCTTTGGCTGTATGGGTTTGCGGCACAAAGAATATTGCATCTTTAATAAACAATACTCTAAGGAAGAATATTTTAAGTTGAGAGAAAAAATTGTAGAACACATGAAGAAAACAGGAGAATGGGGAGAATTCTTTCCTATAAAAATGTCTCCCTTTGCTTACAATGAGACACTGGCTCAAGACTACTTTCCTCTCAATGAATCATCTATAAAAGAACATGGTTCACGATGGAGAAAGAATGATAGTCGAGAATATCAGAAACAAAAGTTTTCTATTCCAGAAACAATCCTTGAGGTCGATGAAAATATTTTCAAAGAAATATTCGCTTGTGAAGCTTGTGGAAAAAATTTCAAAATCCAAAAAGAAGAATTCAAGTTCCTCAAAACAGCAAACCTTTCTCTTCCTCATAATTGCCCAGATTGTCGCTATAAATCTCGCATGAAACTCCGAACGCCTCACAAACTCTTTGAAAGGATCTGTGATGCATGTGAAGTTGGGATTCAAACAACTTTTGACCCTAAACGACCCGAAAAGGTGTATTGTGAAAAATGTTACCTTGAAACTATAGAATGAAAAAAATATGCACCATCTCCGGAAAGGAATTTGAAATTTCTAAAAAAGAAAATGATTTTTTGGAAAAAATAACGCCAATCTTTGATGGACAGAAATTTCCTTTTCCTGAATCAACCGTGTCTCCAAATGAACGAATAAGAAATATAACTGCTCATAGAAACGAGCAATATTTGTATCACGCGAAATCATGTTTCTCAAAAAAACCTCTTATATCCGTATATCCTGAAAATTTTTCTGGGAAACTCTGTAGTCGCGAAGAATGGTTTTCTGATATTTGGGATCCAATGGAATTTGGAAAAGATTTTGATTTTTCGCGTACTTTTTTTGAAAATTACGCTGATCTACAAAAAGAAATTCCTCGTGCTGCAACCGTAACCATTGGAAATGAGAATTGTGAATATACTACTGGAACCGGATATTGTAGAAATTGTTATTTAATCAACTCTTCGGAATACGCTGAAGATTGCATGTATTCAAAATTAATCCAAAAGGGAAGAGACATCCTAGATTCCTCGTATGCATATGACAGTGAGCTTTTATACGAATGTTTCAATGTAAAAAGCTGTTATGATTCTCGTTTCTTACATAATTGTAAAAGTTGTCGTGAATCATGGTTTTTGAAAAATTGCATTGGATGTAAAAACTGCTTTGGGTGTGTAAATCTCCGTCAAAAACAATATTATTTTCTGAATAAAAAACTCACAAAAGAAGAATACGAAAAAAAAATTACTGAACTAGCGCTCGACAAACGGTCTTCTATCATTGGCATGAGAAAAAATTTCCTAAAATTTGCTCTGCAATATCCACAAAAATATGCTGAGATCTTGAACTGCGAAAACTGTACTGGCGACTTTCTTATTGATTCCAAAAACTGTGTAAACTGCTATGACGTAGAAAAAAGTGAAGATGTCCGAAATGTGTATGTAGGGGGCGGAAATAAAGATGTGCAAGATGCTACAAATGTATATGTAAACGTAGAATTATGTTACGAAACATTAGGAGCCTTGGATGCTTTTAATATAGATTTTTGTATGTATATTTTTCACAGTCAAAACATGCTCTACTGTGAACAATGTTTCAATTGTAAAGACTGTTTCGGGTGTATTGGGTTAAGAAAAAAGCAACATTGTATTTTCAATAAGCAATTTACAAAAAAAGAATATGAAAAAAAAGTAGTAGAAATTATTACTCATATGAAACAAACCAATGAATGGGGATCTTTTTTCCCTATTGAAATATCGCCATTCCCATACAATAAAACATTAGCCCATACGTACTTCCCTATGACAAAAAAAGAAGTGTTAAAGAAGGGATGGAAGTGGGAAGAAGATACTCTGGACAAGTCACAATCTTCCTCTCATGAGACACTCCTTCCTGATAGTATTGCTGATGTACCTGATTCTATCTGCGGGGAACTCTTCAGCTGTAAGAGCTGTAATAAGAATTACAAAATCCAAAAACAAGAATTAAAGTTTTATAAAAAATCAAACATCCCTCTTCCTGAGAAATGTCCTGATTGTAGACATCTAGAAAGAATGACATTGCGAAATCCTAGAGAATTATGGAATAGGAAATGTAACAACTGTAGTACAGAAATTCAAACAACTTTTCCACCAGATCGATCTGAAAAGGTATTTTGTGAGAAGTGTTATTCCGAGGCCATAAACTAGTCCTTTAAAATTTCATTTACCTGATCTAATGTTTCAGCGACCGAAATTTTCGAAGTATCAATCGTAGTTCCCAGCTCTGGTTCGTTCCTGTATTTTTCATAAAGTTCCAAAAAAACGTCTAGGGACTTATTTGATATTTTCTTTTTTGAATGTTTTGCGCGCTCAAGACGCTCTTTAAAACGATTGATAAGAATTTTCTTATCAGCGATCACTTTGATGGAAAAAACCTTTGATCGTGGTTCATATTTTTTTTTCACCTTTTCAAAAAGTTCAAGACTCAATCCCTCAATTAAAATAGAAAATCCTTTTTGAAAACTCTTCTCGATTTGCAACATCATAATCTCAAAAATTAATGAGCAATGAACTTCATTGTCTCGATGATAATCAGAGATAAACCATTTAACACGATCGTAATGTACATGAAAAAAGTTCTCATGCTTCATGATTTCGTTCGCAATTGTGGATTTACCTGCGCAACTGGGACCATAGAGGAATAGTATTTTTTGCATGTCTGAGTAATTTTAACAGTTCCTATATTTTTATATACAAAAAAACACGCTTATGCGTGTTCTTGAGTCTCAATACAAAAAGACTCTGTGTTGATGTCGACCTACTTTCCCAGGGTAACCCCAAGTATCATCGGCGCTGAAAGGCTTAACTGCTGAGTTCGGGATGGTATCAGGTGTACCCCCTTCGCTACAAACATCAACACAGAGTCTTCTTATTCTTTCGAATATAACTCTGATACGTAACAAATTCCTAAATTTTCTCAAATGTTTCTGAAACATTTCCTCTAAATTGTTCACCGAACGATGAAACAAATTACTTGAAAAAGTTCATTCGACCGATTAGTACCACTCGGCTCAATGTATTGCTACACTCACACCTGTGGCCTATCAAACTGGTAGTCTCCCAGTGGTCTTATCCCAATAAATTGGGGGGAAATTTTATCTTAGAAGAGGCTTCCCGCTTAGATGCTTTCAGCGGTTATCCCGTCCGAACGTAGCTACCCGGCAATGCCGTTGACACGACAACCGGTACACCAGAGGTTCGTCCACTCCGGTCCTCTCGTACTAGGAGCAGCTTTCTTCAAATTTCCATACGCGCACGGAGGATAGAGACCGAACTGTCTCACGACGTTCTGAACCCAGCTCGCGTACCGCTTTAAATGGCGAACAGCCATACCCTTGGGAGGTGCTTCCCCCCCAGGATGCGATGAGCCGACATCGAGGTGCCGAACCGCTTCGTCGATGTGAACTCTTGGAAGCGACTAGCCTGTTATCCCTAGCGTAACTTTTATCCGTTGAGCGATGCCCCACCCACGTGGAAACACCGGATCATTTTCACCTACTTTCGTACCTGCTCGGCTTGTGGGCCTTACAGTCAGGCTGGCTTGTGCGAATACACGTCCACAACGATTTCCATCCGTTGTAAGCCAACCATTGCGCGCCTCCGTTACTCTTTAGGAGGCGACCGCCCCAGTCAAACTCCCCACCAAACATTGTCCCCAGACCGGATAACGGCCAAGGTTAGAAAGTTCATATATTAGGGGTGGTATTTCAAGGATGACTCCACTCTAACTAGCGTTAAAGCTTCAAAGTCTCCCACCTATCCTACACAAAATATATAAAATTCCAATGTCAAGCTGGAGTAAAGCTGCATAGGGTCTTTTCGTCCTACCGCGCGTAAACGGCATTTTTACCGTTTCTGCAATTTCACCGAGTCTGAGCTTGAGACAGTTGCCACATCATTACCCCATTCGTGCGGGTCGGAACTTACCCGACAAGGAATTTCGCTACCTTAGGACCGTTATAGTTACGGCCGGCGTTCACTAGGGCTTCATTTCGGAGCTTGCACCCCTCCACTTAACCTTCTAGCACTGGCCAGGGGTCAGCCCGTATACATCCTCTTACGAGTTAGCACGGACCTGTGTTTTTGGTAAACAGTTGCATGGCATCTTTCGCTGCGCCCCGCACATTTTTGATTACAAAAATATACAGAACACCCTCATTATTGCTCGTTCTTGTTTTGGCATTAAGGATGGCTGCACTTTTTATAAACAAAAAAGTGCGGGGAGGCCTTATCCCGAAGTTACGGCCGCTGTATTGCCGAGTTCCTTAAGCTCAGTTATCTCGTTCGCCTGAGAATACTCATCTCACCCACCAGTGTTGGTTTGCGGTACGGTCAATTCAAGACTAAGTTTAGACACTTTTCTTGGCACTCGAAGCATTTCTTTAGTGTTCCATCGCTGGAACATACATATGTATAACAACTTGCGAACTCCCGTGGATTTACCTGCGGAAGCATAAGCTTATTGCTTACACCAGAATTCATTAACTGGTAGAAAATTTTCCCAATGCGTCATGCCATCACATCTTAAATCGGTACAGGAATATTAACCTGTTGTCCATCGACTACGCCTTTCGGCCTCGCCTTAGGTCCGACTAACCCGACCCTGACTGCCAGTGGATCGGAAACCTTGGGTTTTCGGCGGGGATGGTTTTCACATCCCTAAAGTTACTCATGCCAACATTCTCACTTGTAGTCGCTCCACGGGTAACCTCACAGTCCCGCTTCACAGCATCCTACAACGCTCTCCTACCGCCACATATATACGAATATATATGCGGCCCACGACTTCGGTTATGATCTTAAGCCCCGTTGGATTATCCGCGCACAATCGTTCGACCAGTAAGCTATTACGCACTTTTTAAAGGATGGCTGCTTCTAAGCCAACCTCCTGGCTGTTTAAACAATCGCACATCGTTTGCCACTGAGATCATATTTGGGACCTTAGTCGGTGGTCTGGGCTCTTTCCCTCGCGTCTACGGCACTTCGCTGTCGCAGACTGACTCCCTAGACAGTCACATGGGTATTCAAAGTTTGCTAGGAGTCGGTACAGTTATTTCCCGCCCTTCCCCAAACAGTGCTCTACCCCCCATGCTAGTAACTAGAGGCTATACCTAAATATATTTCGGAGAGAACCAGCTATCTCCAGGTTCGATGGTAATTTCAACTCTAACCACAGGTCATCCAAGCATTTTGCTGCATGCCCTGGTTCGGTCCTCCAGAATGTTTTACCATTCCTTCAACCTGCCCATGGTTAGCTCACCTGGTTTCGGGTCTAGTGCATGAGATAATCGCCCTTATCGGACTCGCTTTCGCTACGGCTCCGGCTGAAACTGCCTTAACCTACCCCATACAGCTAACTCGTTGGCTCATTCTACAAAAGGCACGCGGTCACCTCGCAAGCGAGGCTCCCACTCCTTGAAAGCATATAATTTCACGTCTATTTCACTCCCCTTCCCGGGGTTCTTTTCACCTTTCCCTCACGGTACTTGTTCGCTATCGATCTGACACACTATTTAGCCTTGGAAGGTGGTCCTCCCAGATTCATGCCGAATTACACGTGTTCGACACTACTCAGGAACTCACTACTGTTTAAAATTGATTTCAAATACGAGGCTTTCACTCTCTATGGCGCTTCTTTCCAGAAACTTCTTCTATCAAAAATAAAAAGATGTTGTGGTCCTACAACCCCGCCTAAGGCGGTTTGGGCTGTACCCTGTTCGTTCGTCACTACTAAGGGCATCTCGATTGATTTCTTTTCTCCGGCTACTGAGATATTTCAGTTCGCCGACTTCCCTCCATGAACTTAATGATTTTGGGCTCATGGTATCCCGCAAGCGGGATGGGTTTCCCCATTCGGATATTTTCGGGTCATAGCTTGTTTGAGAGCTCGCCGAAACTTTTCGCACTCTACAACGTCCTTCATCGGATGTGTCAGTCAAGGGATCCGTTATATGCTTGTAAGTAACTTTTTCAAGATTTGTTTATCGTTCGGTAAACAAATTACAGAAAACTTTCAGTAAATTTTCTAAAACACTCAATAAATTGAATGTTATTAAAAGACATTTGATTTGCACTCAATATTCTGAAGAAAGCTCTAAAGAATACTGAGATCACTCCAATCTCGTACTATCGAGATTGAAATTGACTTCAATCTTATAAATAAGATTGAAATTTAGGAATCTGTTCGTGTCAAAGAACTTTGCCTTGCCGCATTCGCTCACGAGCGCGACAGCCGGGAGATATTAGCCGGAAAACCCCTTCTGTCAATCTTTTTTTAAGGAAATTTAAAGAGCCTCCTTCGAGGGAAATTTACTCAATCCCAAGACCCTCCTAATATACTACTCCGAGCGATCATACCACCAGTCCAAAAGCTCAACTTCGCCCCTTCCTGATTTAAAATTTTCCAAATCTTTAGTTGTTTTAAAAAACAATATTTCATCTTCTTTTGGAGCTTCTTCCAAAATTAAATCATTTCCCTTCTCGTTTTGGAGAACAAACTCATCAATTTCTGTCGTCACCATCTTTCGTAACTCAACTTTTTCTATTCCGTCTTCTTGAAATTTTTCTAATCCTGTATTCACCACAGAAAGCAACTCCGTTCGAAGCTTCTCTTTTTCTCGTCTTTTCCGTTCCTCTACTGTTCGTTTTTGATATTCAATAATGTGCGCATCAATTTCTTCTCGCAGAGATTTCCGCTCATCAGGATTTCGTTTCGAAATCTCCACCAAAAGGGATTTTTTGTATGTCCCCTTCGCTAATTCTTTTTTTAGTATTGGCGACTCTGGATGATTATCAGCAATTTTTCTCTTCTTTCTTGTTATTAGCGTTTGTGTGATTAACTCCGGCCTTAATTCTAATACTTTATTAAATTGTTCTTGAAGACTCTCCACAATAACCTCTCCTCCTCCTCCAGAATTAGAACCCGTACTGAGGTTTTTAAGGGAACCATAAGCCTTGTTCCAGTCGTTTTTCATCCCATTTAATGATGCCAGATCCTTTTTTTCTTGTTCACACAAAGATGGATGTATTGCCCTGAACCATTGTTTTTTCCATTCCTCTGAAGATACCTTCTTCGGATATGCAATCTTATCTTCTCTCTCCTTTGAGAAGTTACATAGGACCGTTAAAACAGAACGCCCCACACCAAGCATTGTTGCACCAAAATTCCGTTCCACCATTTCTGAAGCTACAGGAGAATCTTTTTCCTTTTCTTCCTGATCATCGCTATCCACATCAATTCCCTCAATACGGAAATTTTTTCTAATAGTTTCTTCAATTACACTCATTTAAAAATAAGGTTATATATTTTTGATATTTATTTTTATTTTTACGCACGACGACGCAATATAATAACTACTCCTAGTCCTGCAATAATTGAAAAAATGGCAAACCACCATGACGTTGTTCCCCCTGTTTTTGGCGGAGCTGGATGATCTACTTCTTCCATTTCAACCAGTGTAGACATAGTAATTACCTCACTCCCTGGACCTTCTATTCCTTCTCCATTAATTGGTATGATTTGGAAATCGTACAAAACGCCTTTTTCGAGTTCGTCAATATACCATTGTGTTCGTGTGCCTGGCACCATGTTTACTTGTGACAAACCTTCTCCTGACAATGCGCCTTCTCCTAGCTCGCCTCCTTCTCCTGACAATGCACCTTCTCCTAGTGATCCTTCCTTCCTGTGTGGTACATAATTTATACGATAATTTTTAATACCTCCATCATCAATAGCTGGCGACCAAAAAAAGGTAATCCTGTCGTCTTCAGCTCTTGCTTGCACATTTGAAACTGGCAATGGCGCAATATTTGCCCCGGCACCCCCAAGGGCAACTATCAAGCTATCTGTGTCTGTTGATTGATTTCCCTCTGTATCAAGTCCTGTGCAGGTTGCTGGATACTCTCCTTCTTCTGCTGGAGCAGTTATTTGTCCTGAAAAATTCAAAGCATCTTGCATCACAAGTGCAAATGGTTGTTCTAAATAGACGCAGTTCACAGACACGAGGTCATTTATAGATGAAACCCTTACTGTGCTCTTCGCCAAGGGAGCAACCGCTCCCGAAGGAATAAGTTCCATCGACATTCCCAAAGAAGCATCCACGACTACAACTCCCGCATTTGGCTCTGTCATTTTGTTCCCGAGCAAGTCTGCTAATGTACATCCTACTGGATATTCACCTGGAGTTGCCGGTGCACGAAGCGTTCCTGAAAAGTTTTTTGAATCTTCACTCGCAAGATTGTATATTTGTCCATACATTGTACAGCTTACGGCTGATAAATCATCCGAAGCACCTACCTTCAATATTACTTCTGTTCCTGGCAAAATTGGTCCTGCAGGGAGAAACTCAGCGGACATAACTTGTGGCGGAGAACGATCAATCGTAATCTGAACTAATTCCGAAACTTTCGTTGGATCATCAACACACGTCGCCTGAAATAAATGCATTCCGTCTGCCAATCCTGGTGTCTGATATACATACGTCCCCGAGGCATCTACTGGCAATTCTGCTATTAATTCTATTTGACCATCCTTGAGTTGTACCAAAGAACATCCTGTTGCCGTTCCTGAAATGGTAATACGAGACGTGCTAAATGTTGCCCCATTTATCGGAATGTCTATCGAGACTGTGATTTGATCATCTGGAAGCGGAACCACTCCTCCTCCATCAGAAACAGTTACGTTTCGTTCTCCTGAAATACGAAAATCTTCCAAATCGTGAACCGCAACCGTTTGCATACCTGGTGTTTGTAACATTACAGATAGGTAAAATGTATGCCATCCCTGATCCTCTGCAACAAATGTATAATCATTTGGTAATACTGCTCGGTCATCACTAGAAGAAAATCGAACTACTCCTGTGTAGTTCATAACAACATCTCCATTAGCGTCTTTTGCTCCAACACGAACGGTTAAATTCTGCCCGGCAACTACTTCTGCACCTATGTCTTCAATCGAAAAATACGCTACAGGAGTATCTTCCTCTGGGTCCTCAAATATACTTGCTACCCCTTGCCCCAAGGAATTCCAAATCCCATCACTGGCTCCCATCGCCTTCGTTCCTGTTATTGCTAAATGAAAAACGAGTTCTGTTCGTTCAAACAAAAGAACGTTTCCCGCCAAAATAGAAATTGAGGAAACTCCTGGCGTATGAGAAGACACTTTCATCACCGCCTCTCCGTGTATATTTGTTTGTGGTGATACAACAAGTAAATCTTCTGCGCGAGAAGAAAAAGCACGAACCGGTACTCCTGAAATTAAATTCCCATGAGCATCTTTTATCTGTACCCGAATACGAGAAACTTGTTCTCCATCTGCCGCCACTGATGAAATATCCGCTGAACTTGTTGATCGATATGCAGAAACTGATGCCGGAGAAATCAAAAAGTTTTCTGCCACGACATAGTCACTGAATTCTCTCCGAATAAGTAATTCATATTCTCCTGCTATTCGCACATGCAAGCCATTTACATGCGTCGAAGCAACTCCTAAGTCGTCTGCAACCGCATGTAAGGAAATTTTTGATTCATCTGGACGAACGAGAAGAAGTGCCACATTTTCTTGTTCTAAAAGTCCGGAAATCCGCACTGGGACATCTTGCCCGGCAACACCGCCTGAAAGAGACACCCATGGTCCCGCGGCAAATGCTGACCCCAAGAATAATACACTCAGCAACGAAAGGCGAAAAAAAAGTCTTTTCATCATGATGAATCCTAGCATTAATAAGTAATAAAAATCAAAAAAATAGAGGATTTCTTTTTTGAAAATATTAATACAAATTCTTGCATTTTCTTTAAAACATTTTATCTTGCCTTCAATGGAAATGGTCGAGATGGATGCAAATTTAGTAGAATTAGATTATGTCGAAGGAATAAATGACATTTCTCATACGATAAAAACCTCTCTTGAAGATAAGGTATTAAATACTGAAGAGTTTCTCTCTATCCTTTCAAAAACAGAAGAATGGAATCTATTGGATAAAGAAAAAATAGAAATAATTCAAACCTCTCTCAATAAAGAATCTGTACAAAAAATATTTAAAATAATGTTTCTTGATGCCACTGTGGGTGCTGGTGCAACATGGGCTTTGGCAATAAGTGGTCTTATGGAAACAGAAGAAATAAAAGAACTTGTCTTTGGTGTTTTTAGAGGCGAAATTCCTTTAGAAAACTTACTCAAATCACAAACCCTCGCTCTATATATTTCAAAATTAATTGGAATGGTCATTATGCCTTATGTTATTTGGAGAAAAGATAAGGTAAAACACAAAGTACTTAAATCTGCTATGAATGGAGTCCCATTGATCGGATCATGGGCCTTTCCTGTATGGGCATTTTGGGATGAAAAAGAATTTCTTAAATTTTTCAAAGTATACAGAAAGACAAAAAAAACTTATCGAGCAATAATAAAAGAACAAGATGATGAAGAACGAACAAAGAAAGAGGATGTATTTAAAAAACTGCTCGAAACAAAAGTCGTTGTTTAAATAACAAAAAATCCGCCGAAGCGGATTTTCTTTTTTCGTGCTCCTCCGGTTGAAATTACTCAAGCTCAACAGTAGCTCCAGCTTCAACAAATTTTGCTTTCATCTCTTCTGCCTCGTCTTTCTTAACGTTCTCTTTGATTGTTCCTCCGTTATCAGCCAAAGCTTTTGCTTCACCAAGTCCAAGACCTGTGATCTCGCGTACTACTTTGATAACAGCGATTTTCTGTCCTCCGGCGTCTTTCAATACAACGTTGAATGAAGATTTCTCCTCCACTGCATCTTCTGCTGGTGCTCCTGCTGCTGCAACTGCAACTGGTGCTGCTGCTGTGATTCCGTACTCCTCTTCGAAGTATTTAGCCACGTTGTTAGCTTCCACAACTGTCAATTTTTCAATTGCGTCTACTACTGCTTGCTCGTTTTTTGCAAGCTTGATTACGGTTTTTTCGTCTGTCATTTTTGAAATGATAAAAGGGAAATAAAATTATTGCGCGAATTTTTCTGCGTTCTCCATAACGTTATAAAGTTTTGAGAACCCAGAGTTGAACACTGAGTGAAGTTTCTGTGGACCAGATTGCAACATACCAACGATTTTTGCGAATGACTCCTCGCGAGTACATGTGTCTGCAAATTGTGCAGTAGCTGCTGCGTCGAGGAATTTTCCCTCGAACAATGCTCCAGCAAAATCAAATTTTGAAAACTCCTCTTTTTTGTCGAAGTATTCTTCTTTCAATTTTTTGATCTCTTGAGCTGGTTGCACTGCATCAGTAGCTGATACAATAACGGCAACTGAACCCGTAAGATCGTTTGCTGAAAATTCTCCAAGCCCCGTCTCCTTGGCTGCCAACGCCATCAAAGTTTTTTTGATAACGGTATATGACATACCTTCGGCACGAAGTGCTCGTCGAACTATCTGGACCTCTTCCACTGTCGCTTGGTCAAACCGAACGAATGCAACTCCCTGCGCGTTTTGGAATTTCTCCAAAAGGGCTGCTAGCTGTCCGGATTTCTTCTGTTTTGAAGTAGCCATGCTATTAATTAGAAAAAAAGTCTTCGATCGAAGACTTGAGAAAACGTATTGGGTGAAGCGGTCTTACATAACGCCTAATTCTTTGGCGTGCCGCTCCTCAATGTGTTTGCCTCTAGCGAGCCTTACGTCCACAAGGAACTGCTTACTGTCTTCGACCATGGGAAATGTATTCGGATTCTATGTTAAGTCAAATTTATTTCCCTAAAACCATCCCTAATGCCGATAAACTCGAAGCTGTTGTCTCGTATTCACCATGCAAAAATTCTTCTTGAACCATAGCCAAATTCGCAACTATGAACTCTTCAATCTGTTCCGCCGCATCTAATTTCGGCTCGGAAACTTTTTCACAGTTTTTCGCAAGAAAAAAATAATACGTCATATTACTTCCTGTCGCATCTGCCGCACATTGCCCCAAGAGAACCATCTCTTCTGCAACGAGACCGGTCTCCTCCTTAAGTTCTCGCATAGCAGACTCAATCGTATCTTCTCCCTCATCAACTAATCCCGCTGGAAACTCTACAATTATTTTTCCGCATCCATGCTTGTATGTTTTTTGGAGATACACTTCTCCTGATTTTAACTGCGGAATAATTACTACTGCTGGCCCCGAATGACGAATAAACCAATTCGTTTCTGTTCCATCTGGTAAAGATATTCGTTGTTTTTCGATACGACAATAAGGCTCATCTACAAACATTTCTGAAGAAAGAATTTTAAATGGTTTCATGTCTTTAGTTTCTCCTGAAAATAAACTTAATTCAAATTTAAAAGTTGCATTTGTGAGCGTGGCAAAAAACGATTATTCAAAGTGAATGCTTAAACTGCCAAAGGCTGTTTAATGAACGAGGATATTTCGTTTGCAAGCAAACAACCGCAACGAGCTTTTTTGGTTCTTTTTTTGCGGGCAAAAAAGAACATCACCCCCTACCCTCTATTCATCCCTTCGATAAACTCCACCAACACCTCCTTCCCTAATTTCTGTTGGGCTGAAGTAATGAAATAATTCGGCATTTCAGAAAGGTAATTCAATACTTCTTTTTGATATTTTTGTACGCTCTGCTGAATTTTACTCTTAGACAATTTATCTGACTTGGTAAAAATCATAGAAAAAGCAACCTCGTGACGCACGAGCCAAGACATAAACTCAAGATCATTGGCCTGTGGTGTATGCCGAATATCAACGAGCACAAAAAGATGGTCGAGGTTTTTTCGACGTTCAATATACTGCAAAATCATTTCATTAAACTGGTGCAAATCGCTTTTCCCCGCCTTCGCAAACCCATATCCCGGCAAGTCCACTAAGTACCAACTATTATCAATCAGAAAATGGTTGATCATTTGCGTTTTCCCTGGCGTTGAAGAAGTTTTGGCTAACTCCTTTTGGTTTGTCAGCGTGTTAATAAGAGAAGATTTCCCTACATTCGAACGTCCAATAAACGCATATTCTGCATATTTCGCCAAAGGACATTCTTTGACTGATAAACTTGATTTCACGAATACGGATTTATTAATGCTCATTGAAACAAAAAATTTAACTTCACTCGCATACTACCCAGAAAAATGTGTTTCTCAAATTCAAACAGGAATCGTCTTCTCTTGCTCCTGCTTTTGAACATAAAACGCTGCCACCTTCTCCATTAATATTAGAAATAATTGTATTATTAAACTTTGATCTTGAATTGGTTTTTCTGAATCAATAACAACTACTATTTCCTCTTTTACTACATATTGTTTTAACCGACTCCATGACTCAAAAAAACTTTTTAAATATATAAATTCTTCATTCCCTTCCAATAGATTATTTTCTATTAATTTTTCATCCATTTCTTCTTTTCTTGGGCTCATGACACAAAACTTATAATATTCTTGTTGCATAAATTTATAGAGATCAAGTAATTCCGTTTTCTCAATAATCTGTTTTATTGTTTCCGATGTATTTATTCCCTCCTCAAAAACATTCCAATTTTGGAAAACATCTATTTCCGATAAAAGAAATGATCGTTTCTGTTCACCCTCAATTGTCATAATTATTAATATATGCAGATATTATGCATTTTAATATAATTTTCATACAAGTCAATTAATTACGAATTCAGGAAACTGTTTGAAGAAAATATCTGGCACAGGACACTTTACCGTACGCATTTCACCATTTTTATCTGGATCTGGAAACGTTAAGGTTTCTGCGTGAAGCAAGAGTCGCTCTTCCTTTTCTCCTCCATATTTCAGGTCTCCTAATATTGGGAACCCAATAGCAGAAAGGTGTACACGAATCTGATGTGTGCGACCTGTTGGGATACGTACCCGAAGCAAGGAACCTCTTCCGTACGGAGAAACCGCATCACGTTCAAAATAACTTTCTGCATCCTTTGCGCTTTCTCCTGCAGAAACTGCCATTTTAGTACGATTCTTGAAGTCTCTCGCAATCGCTGCCTCAACCCGTCCAGATTGTGGTGGTTTTCCATTTACGACTGCTCGATACCATTTTTCTGTTTCTTTCCAGTGATCTTGAAAATATCGCAATGCTGCATCCGTGCGAGCTACAAGCAAAACTCCCGATGTTGGTTTGTCCAAACGATGTACTACTCCTGGTCGCAGCGGTTCACCTGGAAATGCCTTTTTCCAGGCAGGAAATTGATGAACAATTGCATTTATAATCGTGTGCTGATCTGGATCAGATGCTGATGGATGTATAGAAACATCAATTGGTTTTTCAATGGCTAGCCATGATTTTGACTCTGCTAATATTTTGAGAGGAAAATCCCATGCCTCTAATTGAGGTGGCAATCCACATACTGGTTCACAAGATATACTCCACGTATCACCCGAAACCGCTTTTGCTTTGTAAGAAGCTTTTTTTTCATTACGAAGAAACACTCCCGCTTTTTGCCAACGCGAACGAGAAAATGCTGGCACCAATTCAGCCGCTAACGTATCGAGACGTTTTCCTTCGTGTTTTTGAGAAATGGTAAATGTGAGTTCTTTCATTCTTTCATATGTTTATGTATTGCGTGCCAAAAAAGAAGGGCGCTCAAAACATTCGCAATAAATGTCCCCACACCCAGTCCTAATACGGCAATATCTTTTGGTAAAACTATCAATGCCAAAAATGCCGCTACAGCAGTGGCAATAGAGAGCGAAATGATGGTTACGCGAAGAGGCGTCTTCACATCATCGTTGGCAAGAAATATTCGTGATAAAATAGGGATCGCGCATGCTGCCGGCAAAGACAATACTACGATTTGAAAAATCCATGTCCCCAGACGCAATAACTCCCCACTCGCATCAAATAAAAATACCAACCAAAATTCTGCCCAAATCGCTCCCACTAATGCTGCGGGAATCGTGGCAAGAAATACCCAAGCAAGAGAGTCTCGAAGTATCTTTTTTTGGACAGGGACATCGCCACGTGCGGCCGTAAGCTTCGGGAAACTGGCTGCGGCAAGAGGAATTCCTACCATAGACAAAAGCGCCATTCCTAAGTTTGTTCCAATCTGATACGCGCTCACGGCTCCTGTAGCCAAAAAACTAGCAATCCACACATCCGCTGATAAATTAATCTGAAATGCCGCATTCGTTCCTACTCGCGCAGAACAATCTGAGGCAAAATTATTCCATCGATCAATAGGTTTTCGCCACCACCATCCCAATCTTCCTTCGGTAAAAAAATACGAAATTAAATTTGAAAATAGATGTAGCAATGCACCAAATACGGCTGCAATACCAATTATCTGTAGTCCATATTTTTCAATTCCAAACCAAATTCCAATACAAATAGCTCCCGTGTACAAAACCGGTGCCAATGCCACCGAAAGGAATTTTTGTTGTTCCTGTTGAGCTGCACCAAATACGGCGCTACAGGCCAAAAGCCAGACCGATCCAAAAAGCCATCGAACCAATTGTGTCATTTCTGATCGTGACAAAGAATCAAATCCGCTCGCAAAAATTTGAATAAAAAAGTCTGGGAAAAGTGCTCCAATCAGACAGAATACTCCAAATACCGTCATTACCAACCAGAGAAAAGAACTCAGAAATTTTGTTCTCTCTTTGCCCTTCAGTCCTGCCATCCGTGGCAAAAGAAGTGTAGCTACTGTTCCTCCAATAAGGAGGAAAAAGAAAAAATCAGGAATACGAAACGCCGCAAACACACGATCCAACTGTTCTGCTGGCAAAGAAGAAATCAAAAGACGATCACGCAAAAGTCCGAGCAATTTACTCGCCGCTGCTGATCCCATCAGCAATGCGCCACCAGACATAAGTATCTTTTTCACGCGCCGAGTGTGCCATGAGTCTGTGAAAATCGCAACCTAAGCTACAAATGCTACAATTTCTTACTGAAAATGAATATTTCGTGAACTATTTTTCTGCAAATCATTGCTTCGTTACCGAACTCTCTTAAAACCTGTTTCCATGAAACATCTTTTCGTAGGATTCTCCTTTTTCCTTCTGGCAACAACGCATGCTGCCGTAAGAATAAATGAAATTGCATGGTCTGGAACGCCTGCATCTGCAAATGATGAGTGGATTGAGCTTTTTAATGACAATACCGAAGTCGTTTCTATTGAAAATTGGACCCTTGTTTCTGCTGACGGATCTCCAAATATTCTTCTTTCGGGAACAATTGAAGCTGGTGGATTTTTTCTCCTTGAACGAACTGATGATAGCTCCGTACCAAATATAAACGCTGACCAACTCTATACTGGATCACTCGCAAATACGGGCGAAGAACTTATTTTGAAAGATAGTGAAAATAACGAAATACAACGAACCCCTTCTGGAATGTGGTCCGCCGGAAAAAGTTCTCCTGATAGACGATCCATGATGTGGATTGAAAATCTGTGGCAAACTTTTGAAGGAGATTCAAATGACGGGATTTTGGGAACGCCTCGAGATGAAAACGCTCTTCCATTACCAGGAAGTTCCTTTGTTTCATCGCCCCCTACTGACGTAAAAATTACCGAAATATCTCCCGTAGCTATTGGAGAACCCGAATGGCTCGAGATAGAGGTTTTTAGTTCTTATGCAATAGACTTGCAAAGCTGGAAACTGCAACGTGGAACCAGCGAAGTTTCTTTCTCTACACTCATTCTCGCTAACGGGGGACAATCTCTTTCCGGACAGACTGTAAACCTCCTCGAGACCGGTCTCGTTGGACAGGAACAACTCAATGGAAGTGCATATACGTTTGATGAAAATGCTTTTGTTTGGCTTCCAGACGATGAATCTCTTCCGCTTCGATTCGTAGGAAATCCCAGTCCAATAGGACTTCCTGATGGTGGAGGAACTCTTGAAATCGTAAATGAAAATGACGAAGTTGTTGCCACTGCACTCTGGGAGGATACGAGAAAAGGAACGAGTAATGGGTTTGATTGGGGAGAGATATGGAATTGGAATATTTTAAAATATTGGCCACGGAGAAACGAAGAAAATTCTCCAACCCATACTCGAGGCCAAACAAATAGCTCCACGCCTGTTTTCCCAGAACAACTCACAATGCGTTTCGATGAAATTTCTCCAAACAAATTGGATAGCATTGATTTTATAGAAATTCTCATAACCGATGTTCTTGATAATGAAGAACTTCCTCCGTGGAATATAAAACATAACGGGACCGAATTATTTTCTAGTAGTAAAGAAATTGTTGATATAAATGACCGAATTACGCTCCAATTTTTGAGTGAAAAAATTTCTGAAGATCCTGTTCGGTGGCTCAATAAAACTACCTCAACACATAATAATCACATTAAAACATGGGAAAGTAGCTCCAAAAACGGACTCAATAAAACAAGCGGCACACTGGAATTAAATATCTGGACTGGAACGAGCTGGGAACAAAATGAAGACTTTGTTTGTTGGGCAAAAGACGAGTTATCTGAAATAGAACAATCACGAGTTGAGGGTCATCCCAACGACTGGAGCGGGAAATGTTTTAAAAATCCAAACCTATTGCCAAATGAATCCATCGCGAGACCTATTCAAAGCAATGATGCCAATACTGCTCAAGATTTTTTTCGTCATTTCAATGGATCTCCAGAACAAGAAAATATACCTCACAATAATTCACCTATTCCAAAAATAATCGTTCAAGGAGGGAAAAAAGTATACGAAACATCATTAAACCTGACTGGACTTGATGGAGAAAACGGAACCACTGATCCGGATGGAATGCATGATTTGATGTCATGGAAGTGGGAAATTGATGGAAATAGTTGTGGGGATTATGAAAGTGATAACTGGGAATGGAGTAATGTAAAAAAGGGATTAAAAACCTGCGAAGAAGAAAGTTCGCGGAACAATCCTGGCCTCATATACTTTAACTTCAATGTGAAAGAATCCTTTAATGCAACACTTACCGTTGAAGATCATTCTGGTGCCGAGAAAAGTATCACCGTTTCCTTGAATCGCGATCCTTTTAATGTTGGTGGAGGAGGAACAAGTGTTTTTAGCGCTCCATTAAAAAAATGGCTGGCTAAAGAACTCGAAAAAGAAATCTCTTCTCATGAAATAGCAAAAAAAATTGGAGGAAATGACTCTATAAATGAAACCTTTTTTGATGAGTTTCTTGTCCAACTCGATTATTCCCTTCTTGATCCTCGAGTATTCAAACCTCAGATTCCAATAAAACCAATACCAATAAAATTAATGCGAAATCGAATTCCTCAAACGATGCGCTCGAAAGTTAGAAAGAATATAGGAATTATTTTCCTTTATTGACCTCCCATCCAGTCTCCTGGAGAAATCACTCGGACAAATGGATCTGCCGGGAAATTTACTACTTGTATGTCTTGCACAATTGCTGCTCTATTCGCTACCAGAACTGTCTGTAAGTTTTCTAAAATCAACGTATATTCTGAAATTTTTTCTGTGAAAATACGACGAACTTCTGCATCTATCGCATTTTTCTGAAGTAATTTTTCTGCCTCAATTTTTCGATCCAATATAAAAGAAATCCCTACTGGGTTTGAATTTTGTAATGCATCAAGAAATTCTTGTTCTGCTATTAATGAAGCTTCTCTTGAGACATCAGCTTTATTAGAAAACTCAATAATATCTTGTGCCAATTGATCCTGAAGTTTGTCTGCACGAGAAAGTAAGTATTCAATTCGTTGTAGCAAACGCCCTACCTGAATATCTCTAATAACTGGAGTTGAGCCATCAATTTGTGAAGGGAATGGTATTTCAAAGAGAATTTCTACTTCCCGTTTCCATCCTAATACTTTTGCCGGTGTACCTTTTTGTCCGCTAATACGCTGTGTTTCCATCCAATAATTCCATGTAGATAACGATCGTCCTGCTGCACTCATCGCTACCACAGAAGATGTCTGTTTATTTTCTACGTCTTCTTGTTTTTTCTTTTCTGGTACCCGGACTTTCTTCGCTGGAGTTTCTTTTTTTTCAACAGGTTTTTCAATTACTGGTTTCACCGATGGCGTTTTAATATCATTCGATGTATCTGATCCTCCCCAAATCAACCATCCCACTAATACTATTCCTCCAAGTATCAGTAAAGTTTTGATAATACCGACTCCTACGCGACGCAATAACCAAACAGTATCCGTTGATTCTTCTATGTCCGTCAAATCTTCATCAAGATCCTCAAACTGATTTTCTGGTTCCTCCAACTTTTTTTCATCCTTAATTTCTGTTTCCGTCTCTGGTTCCTCCGTCATTATTGACGGTTTTTCTTCCACCGCAACAACTGGCTCTACCACCGGCTCCGGAGTTGGAGTTGGATCAGTATTTGCCGCTGGTTCAAATGGATTTTCTACCATTAGGGAATTATACCTCAAAACACACTGAAAATCAAGCGTGAAGGGCCCACATCGCTGCTGCAATCGCATCGGCAGCATCATCTATTTTGGGATTTTTCTCCAATCCAAATTGCAACTTTGCCATTTTCTTCATTTCTGCCTTGTCGGCTTTCCCATTCCCGGTAAAAGAAAGTTTCAATTCTACGGGCTTGGGCTCTACAACGCGACACCCCGCTCTCTCCGCTAAAAGCAAAATTACTCCCCTTGCTCCCGCCACTCGCATGGCAGTGGTAGTATTAGTTCCAAAGAATAGGTCCTCAATCGAAACCACCTCTGGCTCCCATTTCTTAAATAATGATTCAAAGTCCTCCGCCAATTCATGTAATCGAGCCGGAAATGGAGAATTCGGCTCAGTAGTTATGGTACCAAAAGACAAGAGTGCGGGTTTCGCTTTATTGCTCGCATCCAAAACAGCAAATCCACACCGCCCAAAACCAGGATCAACTCCGAGTATTTTCATTGATTACAGTGTAACACAAAGTAAAAACTCTCTTACTTTACTGTCACACTTTTTGCTAAATTTCGTGGCATATCTGGGTCCAAATCACGAAGAATCGCTAATTGGTATGCCAAAATCTGAATCGGAACAAGTGTTGCAATAGACTGAGCACCATCACAATCCGGAACACGAATCCATTCGTCAAACACATCTGCTCTCGTTGAAGAAATCCCAATAATTCGAGCTCCTCGTGCCTTTAATTCCATTGCATTAGAAATTGTTTCAGGATCATCACCAAGAACCAAGCACGGTACTCGTGTTTCAATCAAAGCAATCGGCCCGTGTTTCAATTCTCCTGCTGCAAATCCCTGCGCATGAATGTATGAAACTTCCTGAATTTTTATCGCTGCTTCGAGTGCCATTGGATAGAGCGATCCACGCCCGATGATAAACATGTTATCTCGATCTACAATCTTCTCCGCCACTGTTCGAATATGTTCTGCATACCGAGGATTGAGAAGTTCGTTAATTGCTGTTGATGTTTCGCGCAAAAGCTCTCGCCCGGCATTAAAAATACCGCGGCCCCGTAACTCAGCATCTGCATGAGCGAGAAGAAAACAAATTGCCATCTGTGCTGTGGCGGCCTTTGTGGAAGCAACTGCTTTTTCTATCCCCGCATTAAGAGGCAAAACTACGTCAGAAATACGCGCCACAGATGAGGTTTCTACGTTTGTAATAGAAAGAATCTTGGCTCCTTTCTTTTTTCCATGTTCTAATATTTCCAAAACGTCTGCCGTTTCTCCCGACTGACTAATCGCAATTAATGCCGTTTTTTCATTTACGAATCGTTCAAAACTCGGCATTTCTGATGCCGCGACAACATTAATTTTTCTTCCTGATATATCAGCAAAAAAATATTCAGCGGCTGTGGCGACCTTGTGAGCTGTTCCACACGCAATGAAGTATGCTCCATTACAGTCAGATAAAACTTCTGCAGCTGATTTCATTAATTTACTTGACTGATTTATTGCCCGAGAAATCGATTCTTTTTGTTCAAAAATCTCTTTCAGCATGAAGTGCGCAAAATCTCCTTTTTCTGCTTCCTCTGCACTCCATGGAACATCAATATTTCGTTTTTCAATAGATTTCCCTGTCAAAAGATCTGCGAACAAAACATTCGTCCCTTTTACCCAAACAATTTCATCATCGTCCAAATAATTTACTGTAGAAGTGTGTTCGAGAAAAGCAGGAATATCGCTAGCAATATATGTAGCGTCATCTGATCGCCCAATAATCAATGGTGATCCACGGCGAGCCGCAAAAATCCCTTCTACTCCGTCAATAAACAAAATAATGGCAAACCGTCCTTCAATTTTACCAGCTGTTTTTTGTACTGCTTCAAAAGGATCCAATCCTTTCTTAATATATTCATTCACTAATGCTGCAATCACCTCTGAGTCTGTATCAGATTCAAATGTTGCTGCTCCAATGCGCTCTTTGTGAGGAGCAAAATTTTCAAAAATACCATTGTGTGCCAAAGTAACGCGTCCATACTTATGTGGATGCGAATTTTTTACCGTAACTCCACCATGGGTCGCCCATCGACTGTGTCCAAAAGCCTCTTGTGAGGGATTAAACTCGTGTTTTGCTTCAGATATTTTTCCTACTTGTTTTTCAATAACTACATCTTCTCCTTCTCGCACAACAACTCCCCATGAATCATATCCACGATACTCGAGCTTCTTTAGGCCTGCAATAACAACTGCTCCTGCGTTATTGTTTGACCCAGAGACTGCAAAAATTCCACACATTGTTTGGGGAGAAAATACGATGGCGATTCTGCACTAGAAATGCAAAGCTGTCAAAGATTCGACAAAGAATTGACAAAAATTTGACATAGCAATGTATCTAACTACACTCGCGACGATTTTTAGAATAGAATTCACACATGCTTATTATCCGATTTGCTCGCCATGGACGCAAGAAACAAGCGTTCTTCAAAATTGTAGCCGCTGAGAAAGCGCGTGCAGTACAAAAAAAATATATTGCAGAAGTGGGGTATTATAACCCGCTTGCTGATGGAGGAAAGGGAGTTTGTAAAGTTGATGCAGTTGCAATAAAAAAATATATTGCGAACGGAGCGCAGGTAAGTCAATCTACTGCCCGTTTATTGGTAAAAAATGGTATCAACGAAGCTGAGAAATTTATCATAACACGACCAACAAAACCGAAGAAAGAAGCATCAAAACCCGAGCCAAAAGCTCCTGTTGAAGAAGAAGTAGCTACTGAAGAGGCTGCACCCGCAGAAGAAAAAGAAGTTTCTGAGGAGAAAGTTGAAGCTGCTACAGAGGAGACACCTGCAGAGTAATTACGTTTCCCTTTTCACATACACAAAATGTCCGAAAAAAATACGGCCGTCGAGTTTGTTAGCTATATATTGCAACAAATATGTTCAAACGCTGGTGCGATAGAGGTAAATGCTGCTGATGATGACCGAGGGACGCTTATTACTGTTACTGTAGCAACCGAGGACATGGGACGCTTGATCGGGAAAGATGGACAAACAATATCCGCACTACGAACCCTTATTTCAATTTTGTCTGCACGAGAAAGTGTGCGATACTTTTTGAAGGTAGAAGATCCTCAATAATTTTTTGAAACATGGCACTTCCTGTAGATAATCGTGTTATCCCGGCCGTACAATATTTGGATGTCCCAGCTACTGTGCACACTACTACTTCCGTTACTACAACAACCATCCCTAATGGAATGGAAATTGATGCAAGTGCTCTGCACGGACAAGTAGGAGACACTATTGCGACACTGAGCTCTTATTCAACAATGGACCTTGTTCAAATGTTTGTTGTATATGCTTTTATTGCTGCCGCGGGACTTTCTGCTGTATTTATTTTTATTGGAGGAATTAACTTTATTCTCTCTGGAGGAAATGATGAAAAAATTAAAACAGCGGTAAATACTATCCGATACTCAATTGTTGGACTGATTGTAACTATATTAAGTTTCACTTTTGTAACAATTGTTGGACGTATTTTTGGTCTGGATTTCATGTCATATCTTTCATACGACAAAATACGTACTTCTGTCTCACAGTTAATTAGTTCATCAGAAGGAGGAACTTCTACAACGCCTCACTTTCGACTCCCAAGAGATTAATGTCTTGGTGGAAATGGCTCAATGAAGCAGTTTTCCCCGTGCGATGTATTATTTGCAAACGTGAAGGAGCTTGGTTATGTGATACGCATAATCATTTTTGTAATGCTCCAAAAAACACAGCACATTTCAAATATATAGATCAAGTTTATGCCACCACGGCTTATTACGATCCTGTAGTAAGAAAATTTATTGAATATTTCAAATTCCGTGGATTCTCTGCATTAGCCGATATCATCGGGAAACAAATTGAGGCAAATGTATCAAAAGAAGTATTGAAAAATGCTGTTCTGGTTCCCATTCCTCTCCACTGGAAACGAAAATTATGGAGAGGCTTCAATCAAGCGGAAAAAATTGCACAAGCAATGCAACGCAATAATCCGTCTCTCGAGATAATGAATAATCTCCATCGCGTTCGCCAAACAAAACAACAAGCAACATTAAAGAAAAATGAACGCCTTAAGAATCTTACAAATGTATTTGAATGGCGTGGAGAAAAAATGCCATCCAAAATACTTCTTATCGATGATGTTGTGGCTTCTGGTGTAACTCTCGATTCTGCAGCAATGACTCTTAAGGCCGGCGGTGCTCAAAATGTATCAGGGATTGTATTTGCACGTGGTGGGAAACCGTGTCAAAATTTCATCAATGAAACTTGAATTTGCGGGTGCGGCACGTGGAGTAACAGGGTCCAAACATCTTCTCCATATAAACGGAAAAAAAATACTTCTTGATTGCGGGCTATATCAAGGACGGAGAAAAGAAGCGATTGCCGCAAATATGAATTTTCCTTTTGAAGCAGCTGAAATTGATGCTGTTGTTTTGAGTCACTCACATATTGATCATTCTGGAGCATTGCCGCTCTTGGTAAAACATGGATTTACCGGCCCTATTTACTGTACTCATGCTACTCGAGACCTGTGTTCTATTATGCTTCGTGATTCTGGATATATCCAAGAACGTGATGCAGAATGGATGCAGAAAAAAATGAAAACAGCTGACGCAGAGCCTCTCTATACAGTAGCTGATGCAGAAAAAACTTTATCACTTTTCCGATCTGTTGATTACAAACAAAAATTCAAAGTCTGCCATGGAGTACGAGTAAAATTTCATGATGCTGGACATATTCTTGGAAGTGCTATCGAAGAATGGGAGATTTGGGATGATGATACAAGCCAAAAAATTACCTTCGGATTTACTGGGGATTTGGGGCGAAAGAATTTACCAATATTAAAAGATCGAGAACAACTAAAAAATCTTGATGTACTAATTACTGAATCGACTTATGGAGATCGCCTTCATGAAGAAATAAAAGATGTAGAAGATCGATTTGCTGCCAAAATTGTCGAAACGGCTGAACGAAATGGGAAAATTTTTATTCCTGCCTTTGCTGTAGAACGCACGCAAGAAATTCTCTATGTCATTCGAGAAATGCAGCATAAAGGACGAATTCCTGCCATGCCAATTTTTGTTGATTCTCCTCTTGCAACAAACGCAACTGAAATTTTTCAACTTCATCCCGAATGTTTTGATAAAAAATTGGTGGAAATGTTTGATCGCGGAGAAAATCCTTTTGATGATGTTAATGGATTACAATTTACTCGATCCGTAGATGATTCAAAAGCTATAAATAAATTTCCGGGCCCCGCAATTGTTATTTCTGCGAGCGGAATGTGTGAAGCTGGTAGAATTCGTCATCATTTAGCCAATAATATTTCTGATGCAAGAAATACTCTTCTTATTGTTGGATTTATGGCCCAAAACACGCTTGGAAGAAAGCTTGTAGAAGGTGAATCCCCTGTAAATATTTTTGGAGAACCTCATGAAGTAAAAGCCGAAGTTATTATTTTTAATGCCTTCTCCGGACATGCCGATCAAAATGGATTATTAGATTTTGCTGGTGCCTGTGGTACCCCCACACAAGTTTTCTGTGTACATGGGGAAAACGAACAAATGCTTACGTTTCGAGATAAACTCAAAACACTCCCCAACTTATTAAAATCTTCTATATTAGCTCCGTTACCTGGAGAATCATGGGAACTACAAACTGATAAAACTTGGAAAAAATTATCATGGAGAAATCCTATTTCTCAGAAACTTTTTCCTGAGCTAGAGATTGATCCTTTGAGTGACACAACAATCTAAGCGCAAAAAACTTGACGCACGTCAAATTATAGGTAATCTCCGCGCGGATTTTTAGAAATTTTAGCTATGTCTCGACAGTGTCAAATTACCGGCAAAAAAACAGCTACGGGAAACAATCGTCCCTTCTCGCTTAAAGCGACAAGACGCACTTTCCGTCCGAACTTGTTTATGAAAAGAATGTTTAATCCTCTCACGGGAAATATTGAACGTATGAAATTGTCAGCAAAAGCAATTAAGACCTTGAAAAAATGGGCCAAAGAAACAGGGAATGAAACTGAGGCTGAAAAAATGGTAAAGATTGCCGCACAGCAAGCTGAAAAGAAAACGACAAATGTAGAAAAAGGACGAGTACGAAAAGAAAAATTAACTCCGAAACAGAAAAAGGAAATCGAAGCCGCAAAAGCAGCTGAGTTAGAAACTAAACCGGCAGCTCTTGAAACAGAAAAGAAAGAGGATTAATGCGAATTGTCATACTAGAGAACATACGGTCGCTCCATAATGTTGGAGCGATTTTTCGTACAGCTGACGGAGCAGGCTGGGACAAAGTATATCTCACTGGTTACACTGGATGTCCCCCTGACCGAAGAATTGAAAAAGTATCGCTTGGTGCAGAAGAATTTCTCCCGTGGGAGCACGTAGATTCAGCAGAAAATCTATGTAAAAAAATGAAAAAAGAAGGATTTCAAATCATTGCCCTCGAGCAATCTAATCACTCAGAAAATATTTTTACTACAAAATGTGAAGAAGAAAATATAGTACTTATTCTTGGAAATGAAGTAGATGGTGTTTCAGAAGAGATTTTAAGTATATGTGACCAACATCTCGAAATACCAATGCACGGAAAAAAAACTTCTCTTAATGTTTCTGTCGCAGCAGGAATAGCATTATTCGCTCTCGAGAAAAATTGACTTTTTAAAAGAGAGACATACACTCTTCTCGCTCTTTTAAGGAAACTTAAAATACGCATTACAGATTGACAATTAAAATCAAAGCGTCAATCACAGTCCTGCATTGCGGGATAAGTCTGCCGATAAGTCGGCAAAAAACTGTTCTTTATCTCTACGGGTCGATGGCGGAGTGGTCAATCGCAGCAGACTGTAAATCTGCCGACTTAGTCTACGATGGTTCGAATCCATCTCGGCCCACCAGATAAAAAATAAAATACCCCCTTGTGGGGTATTTTTGTTTTTAATCCTGCGTTAGCAGGGTTTGATTCAAACCATTATGGTTCAGGAACAAATTCACATGACAAAGGGGTTTGGAAAAACTTACTTTTTAATCTTTCTTAAGTTAAGATTATTATAGTAGATAAATCTTCTTTTTTATATAATGAAATTTTTAAAGACATGTATCATTCTTGGAAGTGTTTTAATCTTTGGAAACACCTTTGCCGCCTCTGTATTTGAGTGTGAAAAAGGGGGATATGAGAAATTTGACTGTTTTATAGAAAAAGCGACTGAGAAGCAAGATGTACGAATGACGATGACAAATACACTTGATATTTTTGGAATTATTAATGAGACGACAAGCCTTGTTACGCTTGAAACAAAAGAGACAGGCCAATATCTCTACTCAGCAAAAGTTTTAGATTCTCGGGTATATTTTTCTGAAGAAATGATTAATGAAGCCAAGATAGAGGGTACTTCTCAAGCAGATATCGATAAACAAGTTCTTGAATTAAACCAAACCCAAGATTCACTCATTGGCATTACCAATAAGTGTGCTTTTTCTGAAACAGATTACCCAAAATTTTTAGCTATCTTAGAAGAAAATAAGCTTGGAAATTTCTCAACTGAAGACTTTTCATTTGCTGATTGTAATGTAATGATGCACGCGAAACTTTATTCAACTCAAACGAAAATTTCACACCTTGCTCCAGGAGGAACTTTACGAGAAGGAGGAAATACCTGGATTGGGAATGAGAAGGGAGAAGCTGTATTACAATCAAAACCAGAAGTAGAAACAACTCCACAAAAACTTCATTCTGAGCCACTACAAGTGTCTTTACCTCAAACAGGATCCAATATTTTATCCCGTTTGTGGGAAAGTATTCGTATATTCTTTGGGCTCTAAACCCCCTACTTCTCATCAACCACCAAATTGTCTGCTGGAGATTCTCCAATCGACATATTCGCTGCATTTGAAAACTTCTGTGTACGAGCCAAGTCAGGATTATATGCTTGGTAAAACAATTGAATCATTTCTTCTGTTTTCAAAGGATTTACCCCCAGTCCACAATTCTCAAGTGCTGTCTTTACTGTGTTGACGCGGATATCTAGATCTTTTTTCAAGTTTTTAAACTCGCGTTTGCGTGTCATAATATTTGATACCGTATCTTCTGGCTGAATATAATCCAAAAAGCTTGTCCACACTGATTTTTTCTGAGACCTCGCAGGATCCAATGGGACTACTACGAAAAATCTTTTCTCCATTATGTCTGAGTATTCTACTAATTTTTGTACAAAATCGATATATCCGGTCATCTGCTCACGAAGCAAATCGTTTTCTATTTTTGTCTGTCTTTGGCGAAGATCCGCAATATAGGCATCAATGTCTAGTTTTCGTGAACGAATCTGAATTTGTACCGGAAAATTAAGTGCATTCAGAAACCCCTGGTATGAAGAAATCAGCGCTTCTTGTTCTGCCGATGACTTAAGATTAAAGTTCACTGACTGAATCTCTAAAATAGCACGTAGTCCTCCATT
>Ga0222627_1000131_pt1 | contig 43752 bp, 45 predicted proteins | sample AntAcemetageno93_FD_179859 | JGI IMG/M metagenome (GOLD analysis project Ga0222627, IMG submission 179859) | Saline water microbial communities from Ace Lake, Antarctica - #93 | ecosystem: Environmental > Aquatic > Non-marine Saline and Alkaline > Saline | place: Antarctica: Ace Lake | collected... | reverse complement strand
ATGTTTATCTTTTAAATAAGGTTCTTCAATAAAAATTAACGCTAAGAAAAGTCGGCGTATTTATATTGATAACCAACTGTTTTAACTTTGCCTTCTATAATAAATACTAAAAAGTTACCCACAGATTTTGTTGAAGAACCAAGTTTTTTTATCAACTCAAAGGGGTTGGTGTATACAAATGATTTACACCAAAACTAACGTAATTTTGAAGGGTTAAGGCGTGTTAGGCCTCGATGTATAATCCCATCTTTGAAAATATATCAAGACTTACAGAGTAATGATGCTTTACAATGCGGCAACCATAATGGTTTTTTCAGCTTAGATAGAGATTTTTAAGGACCATCATAAATCTATTCATCTTTTTTCCAGACAACCCCCCGAAAACCTTTGCGGTAACAGAGACGTCTGATCTTGTAAGGTTCAATGCTTAAGACATTAAAGTTGTAGGAATTAGCCGCTTCATCCAGTCCCTGGTCCTCAAGTCCCTGCATGGTTCTTGCATGCTTCTGTATCTTAAGGAATCTTTCCACATCATCATTCTTTTTAAAGAAGTCTACTTTTCCCCAGACCTGTAGACCGGATGCACCGAAAAAATCTTCTGCCGGATGGTAAGGGTCTGCAATTGAATAGGAGACCATGGAATTTGCTTTTAAATTAGCCATTTTGCCCCCGCCTTCGCAGAACATATGGACGGTTAAACCCTTATTGAAATATTCAATGGGTGTGCATCTGGGTTCATTGTTTTTGCAGGTTGCCAGATGAAGAACATTGTGCTCGTTTAAAAAGCCGACCACATGGTCGAGGAAGTCCTGTTCACTGATTGATTCGATCAGGGTAATGCCGCCCATTTTAAAAGCCGAATTTTCTTTTTCATTTGCCTGAGGTACGATTATTTTTCCCATTAGAGGTCCTTGTGTAATATTATTTAATAATTTTTACTGCTGAGATGTTGTGGTGCAAAAAAAGCCTATTTGACAGCCTGTAATGATTCAGACCTTTAATCATATAACTTATGGATTCCCTCTGTTCAAGCCAGGGGAAAGCTCATGTTAAACACGCAATGACATTAGTTTTTTGTTTTAACCCTTAGTCTTTCTCTGCGTACTCTGTGTCGAGCGAAGCGGGCGGTGAAGTCCTTTAAGTATTTATTCGTTTTTTAAATTCATTCAGGAGATTTTCTTTTGCATCCTCGATTTTTCCGTTAAATCTTCCTCCGCCTGCATTTCGGTGTCCGCCCGCATTAAAACCGCAGCTGCGGGCTATTTCAGCGATGCTTAGGGACTCACCGTAATTGCGGGTGCGCCATCCCAGTCTGATAATGCCGTCACTGTTTTCGATAAGGATGATTCCGTAATTAAAACCTCTGATCTGCCTTTCAATAGCCTCCTTGTAAAATTTGTCAAAGTCAGACCAGTTTTCCCCGATCTTATTCTGCAATTCAAGGCTTAAGTCTTTACTGATGACGAGCATGCTGAGCTTTAGTTCCGGGAAGAACTCGGTATGCTCAATGGCCCAGACCATAAAATCGACCTCTTTTTTATCGTAGTTGATGTCCATAGCTTTGGCATGGTTTACACCCGCTTTAATAAGTTTTTCTGCAAATAAATATTGACCCGGATAAATCTCATATTTGAAATTTCCGGAATCATAGAGAAGGGCAAGATACAGATATTCTGCAACAGACTTTGTTAATTTTATGTTTGACGGTTCAATAAAATGTTCAAACAGAAGCTGGCCTGTGCAGGAGGTGCTTTTAATCAGGCAATTATCCGGAACAGCCTGCTGAATGTTTCCGGGGATATGATGGTCGAGGTTAATGATCTTGTTTTTATCAATAGGGTTAAGAATTTCCTGCCAGTTATCTCCAAAAAACTGGGCCCAGTCGCAGCCGTCAACAAGGATGACTGCATCATAGATATTAAAATCCAGCAGTTCATTGTCTATTTGAGTGATGTTATTGATATCCGGAAAAAAAACCATTTCCTGGGGGATATTGATGAACCTGACGATATCAGTTTTCTTTCCATTTTCAGATAAAAACCATTTTAGCGAGAGTCCTGTACCGATGCAGTCAGGGTCTATTGGTTTTGAGACAACGATTAGTATATTTTTAGATGCTTCAATAAGGTGATTAATGTTTTTCAGGATTTTGTTATGATTTGTTGAATCCATTGATGAATTTTCTATTTTCAGGTTGTCGTTTGTTTTTATAACCCTATTTTATATTGTCGTGCAGAAAGTAGACTTTCGTCAAGAGAATAATAAAGACGATTTGATGTGATATTATTGGCATCTTTTTTGAATGTCGATATGTTTGGTAAAAAACAGCATTTATTATGTTAAAATATGGTAAAGTAAATTATATTATTCTTTATCATCAGATAAAAAATTTCTTTTTTATTGCCATAGTCACCTATTTAAATTATAATTTTTTAAATTTACAAAATATCTAATATTGGTGTGTAATATGAAAACGACCGGCTTTATTTCGGTGTCAGTGTACTTATTTCTTTTAATCTTGTTATGTGCTGATCCTGTATTTGCAAAAAAAGAGATCCGCCCGTCTTTTAAGGTTAAATGCAAATCAGCTGTTTTAATTAATGTGAATTCAGGACAGGTTGTTTTTGAACAGAACCCTGATATGCGGATACCGCCGGCAAGCCTGACTAAACTGATGACCCTCAACCTGGCTTTTGATGCCGTGGATGATGCATTTATAAACCTTGATGATGAGGTCCGAATAAGTGAAAAATCATGGAAAACAAAAGGATCAAGGATGTTTCTTGAGGTCGGCAAAACAGCGTCTCTTGAAACGATGCTTCAGGGAATAGCTGTTGTATCTGCAAATGATGCCTGTGTAGCGGTTTCAGAACATATTGCCGGTGTTGAAGAGGTTTTTGCTGAAAGAATGAACGAAAAGGCTGCGCTTATCGGTATGAAAAATACCTTATTTAAAAACAGTCACGGACTTCCTGTTGAAGGCCAGATAACCACTGCCCGGGATATCGCACTTTTAGCAGTCTATTATATTAAACACCATCCTGATGCTTTGAAGTATCACAGCATCAAAAAGATGACATTTAATAAAATTTCCCAGCCCAATCGAAACGGACTTCTCTGGCTTGATTACGGTGTTGACGGCCTCAAAACAGGCTGGTTTTCAAAGGCAGGCTTCCATATTGTGGCGACTGCACCAAAGGATGGAGATAGATTTGTTGCTGTGGTAATGGGAAGTGGCAGTGAAAGGGAAAGAGAAAATACTGCCTTAAAACTGCTTAACTACGGTTTCAGGAACTTTAATACCATTAAGGTTGTAACCCCTGAAAAAAACATAGCAAACATACCTGTATGGAAAGGTGAAACACGTGAGCTTTCGCTGGGTATTTTAAATGCTGCATCAATAACTGTTCCAAGAGAGGCAAAGGGAGAGATACAGATCAAAAAACAGTTTCCTGAGATGATCTATGCACCGGTTGAAAAGGGACAGAAAATAGGGGATCTAAAGGTGCTTTTAAACGGCAGGGAGATCAAAAATTATCCTCTTGTTGCTCTTAATGATATTAAAAAAGCAGGTTTTTTGAAAATGATGATGCACAAAACAATACTTCTGTTTATTCTTCCCCCATATCTGGGAGTGCTTATTCTAGTATTGGCTTTTATTATTCTTCTGATCGCGGTTAAGTCTGTTCTTAAAGTAAGAGGAAAAGATGAACTTTCAGGTCTTAGATAAAAAAATGTACTCAAGTACTTAAAGTGTCTAAAGTACTTTAAGTGAGCTGACGAATTCATGTGCTGAAAAAGGTTACGGTTTTTTTAACTTTAAGTACTTTTAACTGTCTGAAGGACAATTTATGAAGTGTGCTGCGATCATTCCAGCCAGGTTTGCCTCTAGCCGTTTTCCGGGTAAACCTCTGGCCCTCATAAAGGGTAAACCCATGATACAATGGGTTTATGAAAATACAGCCAGCTGTGATCTGGTTGATCTGACCGTAGTTGCAACGGATAATGAGGAGATCATAAGTGCTGTAAATGGATTTGGCGGTAAAGCGGTATTGACTTCATCCGGGCATGAGACCGGAACCGACCGGATCGCAGAAGCCGCTCAAGATATTGATGCGGAGCTTATCATAAATGTACAGGGAGATGAGCCGGTGCTGCCTGCCGGTGCTATTGCGGATGCTGTGTTACCGCTTATAAAGGACAGCAATATTCCGATGGGCACACTTAAGACCAAAATTCTTAAAACTGAAGAAATATCAGATACTAATATTGTAAAAGTAATAACTGACATTAATGATTTTGCGATCTATTTTTCACGTTCTGCAATCCCTTTTGACAGGGATAAAAACAATGAGGTTGACTTTTATAGACATATTGGGCTTTATGTTTATAGAAAGGATTTTCTGTTTGAAATACCCAAAATGGATGATTCTTTACTTGAGAAGGCGGAAAAACTGGAGCAGTTGAGGATTCTTGAAAACGGTTATTCAATAAAGGTGAAAGAAACAGAATACCATCCCGTTGGAGTGGATGTCCCGGACGACATTTTAAAGGTGGAAAAACTAATGAATGGTAAATATTAATAAGGATTTGGATTTTAGCTATGGAAAATGAAGTCAAAAAGATGAAATCAAAGTTTATTTTTGTTACCGGCGGTGTTCTTTCTTCCCTTGGAAAGGGAATTGCTGGAGCTTCCCTTGGTGCTTTGCTTGAGGCAAGGGGACTTAAAGTCACCTTTTTAAAACTTGATCCCTATATTAATGTCGATCCCGGAACCATGAATCCGCTGCAGCATGGAGAGGTTTTTGTTACGGATGACGGAACAGAATCTGATCTGGATCTGGGTCATTACGAACGTTTTACAACTGCAAGGATGGGAAGCAAAAATAATTTTACCACCGGGCAGATATATGATGCTGTCATCACCCGGGAAAGAAAAGGCGGGTATCTGGGTGCCACGGTTCAGGTCATCCCTCATATTACCGGTGAAATAAAAGAGAAGATCATGCAGGTTGGGGAAGATGTTGATGTTGCGATAATTGAGATTGGCGGGACCGTGGGTGACATTGAGTCTCTTCCTTTTCTTGAGGCAATAAGACAGTGCAAAATTGATGTGGGAAGAAATAGTGCAATTTATGTTCATCTTACCTTGGTTCCTTTTATCAACGCTGCCGGTCAGCTTAAGACAAAACCGACTCAGCATAGTGTGAAGGAACTTCTTCAGATAGGTATCCAACCTGATATCCTGATATGCCGTTCTGACAGATTTTTGCCCCAGGAGATTAAAGATAAGATCGCTTTATTCTGTAATATTTCAAGGGACTGTGTTGTGACAGCAAAAGACTGTTCCTCTATTTATGAAGTTCCTTTAAATTTTCACAGGGAAGGTCTTGATGAAAAAGTGGTTGAGCTGTTAAATATATGGACCCGCGCCCCCCGTATGGAGGTGTGGGAGAATATCGTAAACGTTATTAAAAAGCCTGAAAAGAACATAACTATCGCAATTGTGGGTAAGTATGTTGATCTTGTTGATTCATATAAAAGTCTAAATGAGGCACTTTTCCATGGCGGAATAGCGAATAATGCCAAGGTCAATCTTAAATATATTGATTCAGAGACCATAACATCAGATAAATGTGAATCTTTCTTTGATGATGTGAATGGGATTCTTGTTCCCGGCGGATTCGGGGATCGGGGAATATCCGGAAAGATCGAAGCGATATGTTATGCAAGAGAGAATAAAATACCGTTTTTTGGAATATGTCTCGGCATGCAGTTGGCTGTGGTTGAGTTTGCAAAGAATGTATGCGGCCTTGAGGGCGCAAACAGTATGGAATTTGATCCAAAAACCAAACACCCTGTTATTCTGCTTTTAAAAGAATGGTTTGATTATCAAACTCAGGAAATACAGGTAAGAGATGAAAACTCTGATTATGGAGCAACCATGCGGCTGGGCGAGTACCCCTGTGAGCTTGTTGAAAAGTCAAATGCTTTTGAAGCTTACAAAAAAAATAATATTATGGAAAGACACCGGCACCGGTATGAATTTAATAATGATTACAGGGAGACCCTTGAAAAAGGCGGCCTTAAGATGTCGGGTGTATGTAAAGATGCTTCGCTTATGGAGATTGTTGAGATAGAGGATCATCCATGGTTTTTAGGATGTCAGTTTCATCCGGAATTTAAATCCCGTCCGATTGATCCGCATCCGCTGTTCAAGGCTTTCATTGCAGCTGCCTGTAAAAAGAAAAGGTAGCTTTTTTGTTTGTAAAAGTAGTATGTTTTTAAAATATTTTTCTAAGGTAGTTTTCTAATCTAATATTTTGTTTATTAATAAATATGACATCAGTCAATGAAGTAACTATAGGAAATTTTAAGATCGGTGGAAACAATCCCCTGGTTTTGATAGCCGGTCCGTGTGTGATCGAGGATGAGAATAAGACTCTTGAGCTGGCAGAAAAAATAAAAGAGATAACAGCTGAACTGGATATTCCTTTTGTGTTTAAAGCATCCTATGATAAGGCCAACAGGACATCAATTTTCTCATACCGCGGACCCGGACTTACAGAGGGGCTTAAGATATTGTCCAGGGTTAAAGAGACTATCGGGGTACCGATAATCTCAGATGTTCATACCGTGGAAGAGATTAAGCCGGCCGCAGAGGTTCTTGATATTCTACAGATACCCGCTTTTTTGTCCAGGCAGACAGATTTGGTGATTGCAGCGGCAGAGTCAGGAAAGACGATTAATATTAAGAAGGGGCAGTTCCTTGCGCCGGGTGATATGCGATCTGTTATTGAAAAAGCCGGGTCTGTCGGGAACAGCAATATTTTATTAACGGAAAGAGGATCTTCATTTGGATATAACAACCTTGTTGTTGATATGCGTTCTCTGATCATCATGCGGGAGATGGGTTGTCCGGTAGTTTTCGATGCGACTCACAGTGTACAGCTTCCCGGAGGCAGGGGAAATGTCTCAGGCGGTGAAAGCAGATTTGTGGCGCCCCTTTCAAAGGCAGCGGCTGCTGTGGGGATCGATGGCCTTTTTCTGGAGGTCCATGAATCACCTGAAGAGGCATTATGCGACGGTCCGAATTCACTGAGGCTGGAAGATCTGAAAAAACTTTTGGTTCAGGTCGTTTCTATATCCGAAAAAAGGAATTCACCTTAATATAGTGTAGTTTCCCGCGCGCATCGCGGGACGATTTAGATAATTTAATTTGATTTTATGATTTGTAGCGTAAACGTTCACGTATTTAAGATCCCGATGTGTATTTTAGACAGGGCGCGGCAAAGATGCCGCACTTCGGATAGAGGAGTATTGTAATTGTGATTGATAGAGCAAAAAGAATACTTGAAATTGAAGCGGAGGCAGTACTGGACCTCAGGGATAAATTAAACGAAGATTTTAACCGGTCCGTTGATATGATACTGGCTTGTAAAGGAAAGGTTATTGTTACAGGGATGGGTAAGTCAGGATTAGTATCAAACAAGATCTCCTCCACACTGGCCTGTTCGGGGACACCTGCTTTTTTCCTTCATCCTGCGGAAGCGATCCATGGAGATATGGGGATGATTGCAAAACAGGATGTTGTTATTGCTATTTCTAATAGCGGAGAGACAGAGGAAGTGATCCGTATCCTGCCGCTCATTAAACGGAAGGGCCTAAAACTGATCGTGATGACAGGTAATGTGAACTCAACTTTAGCTAAAAACGGGGATGCGGTGCTTAATATAGGTGTAAAGGAGGAAGCCTGTCCGCTTGGCCTTGTCCCTACTGCGAGTACTGCTGCGACGATGGCGATGGGAGATGCGCTGGCTGTGACCGTTCTTGAGGAAAGGGGGTTCAGTGAAGATGACTTTGCCGTTCTTCATCCAGGTGGTGCTCTGGGAAAAAAGCTTCTGTTGAAAGTTGAAGATCTGATGCACTCGGGGGAGGCTGTCCCCGTTGTTTATGAAGATGATTCGATGGAAAATACGCTGCTTGAAATGACATCAAAACGGTTTGGAATGACTGCTGTCTGTAACCGTAAGGATGAACTGGTTGGGATTGTAACCGATGGAGATATTCGTCGCGGTATTGAAAAAAAACAGGATTTTCTCTCAACCCGGGTAAAAGAAGTTATGACGACGACGCCAAAGCTTATTTCAAAATCAGATCTTGCGGCCAAAGCGCTTCAGGTAATGGAAGACTATTCAATAACATCACTATTTATACCTGCTGATGAAAACCGGAAAAAGATCAGTGGAGTTGTTCATTTACATGATATACTGAAAGCCGGTCTTGTGTAATATTGGTGATAATCAATCCACTGCTATAACTTTTGGTTTGCAGAAAAGGTTGGAAGATAATTCAAAAGGACGTTTATGTTAAGGATAGAAAAAGCCCGGACCGTTCTTTTGTGTTTTGCCATATTGGTAATATTTCTGGTTGTTGGAACAGCGCTTAAGGATCGCGGAAAAAAAGAGGTGGTTCCGGAAAAGTTGCAGGAGGATGCTGCATCTGATCATGCAAACATAAAACTGAAAAATGTTAATTACAACACGGTAAATGAAAACAATATAAAAATGTGGGATCTTAAGGCTGATTCCGCCATGTATTATAAGGACAGGGAACGCCTTTTGCTTGAAGGGGTTGACGTATCATTTTACTCTGATGGTAAAATATATCGTTTGACTGGAAATACGGGTGAGTATAATACAAAAACCCGCGATATAGAAATAAACGGTCAGGTCGTGGGCGTTTTGCCTGACAGTACAGAACTCCGGACAGAGACTCTACGGTATAATCATCAAAAAAGAATAATGACAACAAATGATAAAATATCGATAAAGCGGGGAAACATTTCAATCGATGGCGTTGGCGTTATCATAAACCTGGAAGATAAGAAAATGCTGATCCTTGACAAAGTGAGGGCTTCACAAAATGCAAAGAAAAAATAATTTAGTTTATCTGCTGGTAATTATAATCACTCTTTTTCTTTCTCAAACGTCTAGTGCGCAGAAAGGAATACCGGTAAAAGTGGCTGTCATTCCCTTTGAAGTTTTCAGCGCTGCTGATGAAACCGGGCTGGGAAAAGATTTTGCTGTGATGCTTTCAGAAAAGCTTGTTCTTAATCCTTATATCTTTACCAGTGATATGGACGATGTCATTAAAGTGGTGAAGAAAGAAGACGGCACCCTTAATGCAGAGCGTCTTCGTGAGATAGCAAAGCTGCTTGATGCGAATTATGTCTTGTTCGGCAGTGTCACCCGCATCAATGAAAACACCAGTATAGATGTTCAGCTTTTTAATAACTTTTCGCCTGAAGGGTACGCGAAATCGTTTGCTGAGGGAACGGATGCTGAAACCCTTATAGAGGTTTTATCCGGTAAAGTTGAGCTTGAGATCCTGGATAAAGCAGAATATATACCTCCTTCACAAAGGATGAAGACAAAAACAAAATCTTCTGCTGAAATGGATGAAGATTTTATTTTTGCAATGGAGAGCGGGATCGGTGAGGATAAAAAGGATCTGCCTGTTGAGCGAAAACCGGCGGGTGATCAAGTCGAGATTAAATCCGGTGAAAAAAAATTATCTCTTGAGGATGAGCTTGAAGAAGAATTCGGCTCAAAAAATTCAAGTGATATAGGGACTAATAAAGCTGCTGAACAGGAAATCGATGAGACCGATCTTAAAGAATCAGATGCCCCGGTTAAAGAAAATGTCTCGGAAGAGGTAATTGCAAAACCAAAGAAGAGATCAAAAAAAAGTTCCTTTAAATTCGATAAGCCGGTTAATATAAATGCTGATTCGCTTGAGTATGACAACAGTGCAAACAGAATAATTTTTAACGGTAATGTCGTCGCCCGTCAGGGAGATATTGTTTTCTTTGCTGACAAGATGGATGTATTATATACCGAAGGGGGTGACTTAAAGAAAATAACGGCAACCGGAAATGTAAAGGTCACCCAGGGTGAAAGGATCGCAACAGGAAAGAAAATCATATTCCATAGTCAGGACCAGAAGATCGTTGTAACCGGAAATCCAAGGGTATGGCAGGGTGATAATGTTATTCAGGGAAAAAAGATAACCGTGTTTTTAAAGGAGGACAGGAGCGTTGTTGAGGGCGGTCCGGAGTCAAGAGTGAATGCAACAATATATCCTGGAAAATCCGGACGCTGATGGATACGGTATGTTTTAAGTTGTTGTTTTTATACCTGATTTTAAAAATATAGGTTTGTTGATTTGTTAACAGTAATAAATATACTATAATTTATATAGTGATTAACGATAAAGGTGGCGGGGAGTAATAGCGTATAAATGGGATGTCTACGGTCAGAAGGGCTGGTAAAATGTTTCGGTAAGAAAAGGGTCGTTGATCGTATTTCACTGAATGTTAAAAAGGGTGAAGTCGTCGGTCTGCTGGGTCCGAATGGAGCCGGCAAAACCACCACTTTTTATATGTTTGTCGGTATCTACAAACCTGACGGTGGAAACGTTTTTTACAACGATGAAGTGATCACAAATTACCCCATGTATGTAAGAGCCAGAGAGGGGATAACCTATCTTCCACAGGAACCGTCGATATTCAGGAAGCTTACCGTTGAAGAAAATATCCTTGCAATTCTAGAGACGCTGCCCATCAGCCGTGAAGAAATGATGGAAAGGCTCCATGAGCATCTTGAAGAACTTAATATTTCTCACATTGCTAAAAGAAAAGCATATCTGCTTTCCGGTGGAGAGCGAAGACGGGTGGAGATAACAAGGGCTCTGGTAACATCACCCGCGTTTATACTTTTTGATGAGCCTTTTACAGGTGTGGATCCGATTTCAGTTCAGGAAATACAGAATATAATCAGTAAACTTACATTAAAAGGTATTGGTGTTCTTATCTCTGATCATAATGTCCGGGAGACCCTGTGTATTTGTGACCGGGCTTACATTGTATATGAAGGCAAAATACTGGAAGAAGGCGAACCGGAAAAAATCATACAAAGCAGTAAAGCCCGAAGCATTTATCTGGGTGAAAACTTTAGCATGTAGAACTTAGACAGCATGGCAGTGTGACCGTTATCGTATTTAGCCTGAATAAAGAATGGCTAGGCAAAACTTCAGAATGTTGCTACAGGTAAATATGGCTTTTGAACTTAAACAGCAGTTGAAACTTTTCCAGCAGCTTGTAATGACTCCGCAGCTGCAGCAGGCAATAAAACTGCTTCAGCTTTCAAGGCTTGAGCTGACAGATCTTATCAGGCAGGAGATCGATGAGAATCCCGTACTGGATGAAAAGATGGAGTCTGAGGAGAGTGAACCGGTTTCTGAAAAGGATGAACCTGTAACTGTTGCGGATACGAATGTTGAAATTCCGGAGATGAAGAATGAGTTTGACTGGAAGGATTTTGTTGATAGTTCTATAAGACCTTCTACGGGTACTTATACCGGCGGCGGTGAGGACAAGGAACAGTATGATTCGATCATCACAAGGGAGGATACTTTTTCTGATCATCTTTTGTGGCAGTTAAGGCTTCAGGATCTAAATGATAAAGAGATGGAGATCGGAGAGAATATTATCGGCAACCTGAATCCGGATGGGTATCTTAAAGCATCGGTAGAGGAGGTTGCTGCTGCCACAGGCGCTGAGTGTGAGCTTGTTGAGAAAATACGCGACAGGATTAAAAGTTTTGATCCTGTGGGCGTCGCTTCACTTGATCTTCAAGAGTGTTTGCTGGTTCAGGCGGAGTTGCTGACGGGTAATAATACGCTGATTAAGCAAATCCTTACCGAGCATCTTAAAAATCTTGAGAGAAAAAAATATCAGATTATTGCAAAGAGCCTTCAGGTATCATTAAAAGAGGTTGTAACGGCCTGTGGCGTTATAGCGGATATGGATCCCCGGCCGGGTAAGGCGTATAATGATAATGATACCCAGTATATCACCCCGGATATTTATGTTTATAAGGTTAAAGATGAATACGCTGTTGTTTTAAATGAAGACGGGCAGCCTAAACTTAAGATCAATTCTTTTTATAAAAGAATGCTGTCAAACAACAATGTGAATTCTGATAAAGCCAAAGAATATATACAGGAGAAGATCCGATCAGCGGTATGGCTGGTGAAAAGTGTCTACCACCGTCAGAGTACCATCGTAAATGTGATGAAGAGCATTATTAAATTTCAGCGTGATTTTTTCGATTATGGTCCAGCGCATTTAAAACCGCTTGTCTTAAGAGATGTGGCCGAAGATATTGAGATGCATGAATCCAATATTAGCCGGGTGACGACAAACAAGTATGTTTATACGCCTCAGGGAATATATGAACTGAAGTATTTTTTCAACAGCGGACTGAGCACTGATAGCGGTGAATCAATCGCTTCTGAGAGCGTTAAGAATAGAATGAAAGAGCTTATTGAAAGTGAGAATTCTAAAAAGCCGTATAGTGATCAGGAAATAGCGGATGTGTTTAAACAGCAGGGTATAAGTATAGCCCGCAGGACGGTAACAAAATACAGGGAGATGCTGGGCATTCTTTCTTCCTCAAGAAGAAGGACTCATATATAAACTATTTTTTAAAGGAGTTATTATGGGATTGACAGTAACATTTAGACACTTTGAGCCAAATGACGCTTTAAAAACCTATTCAGAAGAGAAGGTTTCAAAAATTGAAAGGTATGTGCCTAATCTTAGAGAATCACATGTGATTCTCTCATTGGAGAAAAGAAGGCATATTGCTGAAGTTATTGTGAATGTTAATAAAGGCAAAATAACGGCTAAAGAAGTATCCGAAGACAATATGTATTCTGCAATTGATCTTGTTATGGATAAAATAGAAAGTCAGGCAAGAAAATATAAAGATAAACTTACCAGCCACAAGGATCAGCACAGGAAAGCCAAACATAATATCCTGTCTGCAGATGGTATAAGCGATACGGACAAAGATGAAGCCATAAGGACCGAGAGTGTTGTTGTTGAGACGATGTCACTTGCCGAGGCAATCGAACACATAAATTTAATAGATAATGAATTTTTGGTATTCAGAAACTCAGGGTCTGAAAAAGTGAATATCTTATATAAACGCAGGGATGGTGATCTTGGACTTATTGAACCTGAGAATCAATAGATCTTTAGTTCACATCCTGTAAGCTAGAATATTTGACGAGAAATCTAACAATGAAATTTAATGAACTGATCAACAAGGATTTTATAATACCGGAGTTTAAAGGCCGGACAAAAAAGCAGGTGCTTGAAGAACTTGTTGAATGCCTCGCTCTTAATAATTCGGAGATAAACAAAGATGAGCTGCTGAAGGCCCTTCTGGAAAGAGAAAAATTAGGCAGTACCGGGATCGGTGATGGTGTAGCCATACCCCACGGAAAGCTGAACGGCCTGGATAATATTATACTCTTATTTGGTAAAAGCGGTGAGGGGATTGATTTTGATGCAATTGACGGTAAGCCGGTGTGCCTGGTTTTTCTTCTTGTGGCTCCAGCGGATTCGGCCGGTCTTCATCTAAAAGCTCTGGCCAGACTTTCTAGAATGCTAAGAGAAAAAGATTTTAAAAATAACCTTTTAACGGCTTTGGATGCGGAATCTTTACTTGGCATTATTATTGATAAGGATGAAAATCTGTCTTCATGAGTTAAGTCTGTAACCCCTTTTCTATTTTAACGGTCCCGCCCTGCTGCGGGGTTTTAACTGCCTATGAAAGAGGTCAGTATAATAATAATAAGCGGTCTGTCCGGCTCCGGCAAGAGTACCGCGCTGCGGACGCTGGAAGATTTGGGCTTTTTCTGTGTTGATAATCTGCCGATACTGCTTCTGCCAAAGTTTATTGATCTGTGTCATAGCTCCTCCGACGACATATCCCGTGTTGCTCTTGTTGTGGACGCTCGAAGCAGAGCTTTTCTTGACAAATTTAAGCCCACATTAAAGAGACTGGAAACTAAAGGGTATCATATAAAGCTTATTTTTCTGGAATGCTCAGATGATGTTCTGATCCAGAGATTCAGCGAAACAAGGAGACATCATCCTTCTGTTGACGGAGGCTCTGTACTGGATGGTGTCAAGGCGGAAAGAGAGATGCTCTCTGAAATGAAAAGTCAGGCCGATTCAGTGATTGATACAACAGATCTGAATGTGCATCAGCTGACAAAGGTTTGTGAGGAGTATTTCGAAAATTTCTCAAAAAGGAATATGGCAATAACCTTTATGTCTTTTGGTTTTAAATATGGTGTCCCCCATTATGCGGATATTGTTCTTGATGTCCGTTTTCTTCCAAATCCGTATTTCGTTGAGGAGCTTAAAGAACTTACCGGCAATGATGAGAAGGTCGTTGATTACGTCTTTAATTTTTCTGAAACAAAAAAGTTTCTGGAAATGACTGAAGAATTTTTATCTTTTCAAATACCGCTTTTTGAACGGGAAGGAAAGTCATATCTTACTGTTGCAGTGGGCTGTACCGGGGGTAAACACAGGTCAGTTGCTGTCGCCGGTTATTTGAAAAATGTTTTTTCACAGGGCAGGGAAAGAGTTTTTGTAAGAAACCGTGAACTTTAGAAGCTTTTTGTAAATATTAAGGAGTCAGCGCATATGATTGGTGTTGTTATTGTAGGTCACTGTAATCTGGCAGAAGAACTTCTGTCAGTCGTAAAACTGATTGTCGGTGAAGTCGATAATTTTACAGCAGTTAGTTTTGATCTTCAGAAACCTCCGGATGATTCTTTGAAAAAAGTTTCTGATGCAGTTAAAAAGGTTGATGATAATGAAGGGGTGCTAATATTGACGGATATGTTTGGAGGCACACCGTCTAATCTTAGCCTTTCTTTTCTTGAACCCGGCAGGGTTGAAGTTCTTACCGGCGTAAATCTTCCGATATTGATCAGGCTGATAACGCTACGGGAAGATGGACACAAGTTAAAAGCGCTTGCAAAAGATCTTATGTTGTATGGCCGTAAAAACATATGCATAGCAAGTGAGATTCTGAAAAATGATAAGCCGCCGGGGAAGTAGCCGAGAGTACTGGTATGGGATATTTTGATATGCAAGTCCGTATTGAAAAAATGCGAATAGAACATATTGAATCTGTTTGTGAGATAGAGAAGGCATCATTTCCCAGTCCATGGACTAAAACCATTTATTTTCAGGAAGCCACTCAGGAATATTCAGACTGCTTTGTCTTAATCATCACTGAAGAAGGAATTGATCAAGTTGCTGCCTATGTTTCGACCTGGACTGTTCTTGATGAGTGTACCATTAATAAAATAGCCTGCCGTTCTGATCTTCGAAGAAGGGGGCTCGGCAGGATGATAATAGATTATTTAATTAATGACGTTTACGGTAAGGCTGCAAAAAATCTTTTTATTGAAGTCAGGGTGTCAAATCATCCGGCTATAGCATTTTATAAAAAGTCAGGTTTTGTTAAAATCGGGGTCAGGGAAGGTTACTATTCTGATACTAAAGAGGATGCGATTATCATGTCACTTGACATCGGTAAATATTTTGGAGGCGGCACAGGCAGTGAATCACCATATTGAAAAGCCCGGTAATTGTGCAGTGTTTTATCAGCCGTTTTAAAGTGTCAGTTAATGCACACCGGTAATTAACGGATAGGTGTCATGCCGCACATGTTTTTATATAATCCGTTTTAATTTTATGAGTTTATGGGGTGATCATATTTGAAAGCAGGTATTGTAATCGCTGAAGTTGTTTCAAAGTCAAAATTAGCTTCAGGTATATTTTTGATAAAATTAAAGTCTTCGCATCTTGCTGAGAATGCAAGGCCCGGTTGTTTTGTGATGGTACAGCCGGATAAAAATACGGATCCGTTGCTTAGACGTCCGTTTACACTTTGTGGTGTTTCCGGAGATGTTGTAGAAGTTCTTTTTCAGGTCAAGGGCAGGGGAACAGAGATCATGTCTAATTGGGAGATCGGCAGGGCCGTTGATATTCTGGGCCCGCTGGGTAATGGTTTTTTCATATCGTCTGATCTTAAACAGGCTTATCTGGTGGGCGGGGGAATGGGTATTGCGCCGTTACTTTTCCTTGCAGGATTTCTTAAAAAAAACGGTGTTAAAGTTAAAATATTTATGGGTGCAAAGACGGTTTCGGAAACATTTGATCTTGATGCTTTCAAACTTGATGGATGTGAGGTTTATTCTTCAACTGAAGACGGAAGTAAGGGGGCGAAAGGCCTTGTTACCGGACTGCTTGCTGATACGTTAACAGCAGATTCTTCTGATGGTATATTCAATTCGGCAATTTTTTGCTGCGGTCCTTTGGGGATGGCGGAGGTGATTTCTCAAACCGCACTGTCTTTCAGGTTACCCTGTCAGGTGTCAATAGAAGAAAAAATGGCCTGTGGAGTCGGTGCCTGCCTGGGTTGTGTTACATATGTAAAGGCTAATAAATATAAACGGGTATGTGTTGACGGACCCGTTTTTAATGGCTCTGATATCGACTGGAAAAAATTGAAGTGCGGTGAATAGCGAAGGGTGACTGTTGCAGTAAAAGTGCAAACGTTTATGATTATAGGATTAAACCATGGCTTTTAGCCGTGGATAATTACTGAAACTGGAAAAACAGGCAATTATTATTATGGCTGAAAAGGATATAAATCTTTCTGTTTCGATTGGCGGATTAAAGCTTAAGAACCCGGTCATGATTGCATCGGGAACTTTTGGCTATGGAGAAGAATATTCATCTCTCATTGATATTAATATGCTGGGTGCTATTGTGACTAAGGGGATATCCCTGGAGCCGTCACCCGGTAATCCGCCCCCCAGGATCATAGAAACACCTTCAGGGATGCTTAATGCCATTGGACTTCAAAATATTGGTTTTGAAAGTTTTGTTTCTGATAAGATGCCTCTGCTTCGGACATATGATACTGCTGTTGTGGTGAATTTTTATGGATCAAAGATCGATGATTATGTCGAACTTGCAGAGAAGCTTTCCGGGATTGACGGCGTTGATGCTCTTGAGGCAAACATATCCTGTCCGAATATAAAAGAGGGCGGAATTTCATTTGGTACGGATCCTGAAATGGCAGATGAAGTCACCCGACAGGTTCGGAAGGTAACTTCTCTGCCTCTTATTGTTAAGCTTACACCAAATGTTACGGATATCACGGCTATTGCACGTCGGGTTGAGGCCGCCGGAGCAGATGCGGTTTCGCTGACAAATACTTTTACCGGTATGGTCGTTGATATTGATAAGTGCAGGCCGTCTCTTGCTAATATTACCGGAGGTCTTTCCGGCCCTGCTATCCGGCCTATTTCTCTCCGGATGGTATGGGAAACCGTAAATAAAATATCAATTCCTGTTGTGGGTATTGGCGGAATTACGGATTATTCAGATGCATTACAGTTTTTGATTTGCGGTGCTAAGGCGGTTCAGATCGGAACAGGGCTTTTTGTGAATCCCAAAGCGCCGGTATCAATAATTAACGGTATTAAAGGATATATGGCGGGGAAGCGCCTTTCACATATCAATGAGATTTTGGGATGTCTTAAAATCCGTTAATAGCGAAGGGTTAATGGTTGTTAAATGAAAAGAAAAAAGACTAAAAAAATATTTGTGGGCCCGGTAGCGGTTGGCGGGGGGGCTCCTGTGTCTGTTCAGTCCATGACAAATACGGATACCCGGGATCTAAAAGCAACTGTTTCTCAGATAAAAAAACTTGAAAAGGCAGGATGTGATATTGCCAGAGTTGCTGTGCCCGATGAAGAAGCGGCTGAAGTTTTAAGAGATATTGTCAGCCGGGTGACGATTCCGGTTGTTGCGGATATCCATTTTAATTACAGGCTGGCCTTAAAAAGTATTGATTCAGGCGCTGCCTGTATAAGGATCAATCCCGGTAATATCGGCAATAATAAAAGGCTGGAAAAAGTTGTACAAAAAGCTGCCGGCGCCGGGATTCCTATTCGTGTGGGGATTAACGCCGGATCGCTTGAAAAGGATATACTGAAAAAATACGGGCGTCCAACGGCTGAGGCACTGGTGGAAAGCGCCTTAAGGAATATTGATCTTCTTGAAAAAATGTTTTTTGATAATATTAAGGTCTCGATTAAATCATCTGATGTGATTACCTCAATTGATGCTTACCGGTTGCTCTCTAAAAAAACTAAATATCCGCTTCATATCGGAATAACAGAAGCCGGAACTGCTTTTTCAGGTACCATAAAGTCTTCCGTTGGGCTGGGTATACTGTTGGCCAGCGGTATTGGTGATACGATGCGTGTTTCCCTGTCTGCTGATCCGGTAAAGGAAGTATCCACCGGATTTGAGATCTTAAAGAGCCTGGGGTTAAGTAAAAGAGGGCCTGAGCTCATATCCTGTCCAACCTGTGCCCGTAAACAGGCAGATGTGATATCGATAGCTCAAAGAATTGAAAAAAAGATTGCAGGTTTTAAATCCTCTTTTAAAGTGGCTGTGATGGGCTGTGAGGTGAACGGTCCGGGAGAAGCAAAAGAAGCCGATGTGGGGCTGGCTGGAAGTAAAAAATACGGTGTTATTTTTAAAAAGGGCAGGATCATTAAAAAAGTTCCTAAAGATGATATGTTCGATGCTCTTTTTGCAGAGGTTTTAAAACTTGAGAATGAGTAAAATATCTGTATCGCATTATGTAGTGCGAACCTTAATTTTTTGAAAATGAAAAATCAGATCAGTAAAATAAAAAATTCGCCGGACTCTAAGTGAGAGACTCAGCGTTTAAAACAATCAGGAAAGGATAATTTAAAAAGATGCGTTATTCACAGTTTTTAATACCGACTTTACGGGAAGATCCAGCTGAAGCAGAAATAGCCAGCCATAAGCTGATGCTTCGTTCAGGAATGATCAGAAAACTTGCTACCGGTGTTTATTCTACACTTCCGCTGGGTGAACGTGTGATCCAAAAGACTGCTCAGGTCGTGCGGGAGGAGATGAACAGGTCTGGTGCCATGGAAGTTACGCTCCCATTTGTTCAGCCGGCCGAGCTCTGGCATGAAAGCGGAAGATGGGATGTGTACGGAAAAGAACTTTTAAGACTCAAAGACAGACATAACCGTGAATTCTGTCTCGGGCCGACCCATGAGGAAGTCATCACCGATCTGGTAAGAGGGGTGATCTCTTCATATAAGCAGCTTCCGATTAATTTGTATCAGATCCATATCAAGTTCAGAGATGAAATACGGCCGCGTTTTGGCGTTATGCGTGCCCGTGAGTTCATTATGAAAGATGCCTACAGCTTTGATATAGATGAAAAAGGGGCGGAGGAAAGTTATCTGAAAATGTATGAGGCCTATTCACGTATATTTAAAAGGCTGGGACTGAGCTTCAGACCGGTTGAAGCGGACAGCGGTCCGATCGGCGGAAATTTCTCTCATGAGTTTATGGTTCTTGCAGAGACCGGTGAAGATATGATTGTTACCTGCTCAGAATGTGACTATGCAGCAAATACAGAAAAGGCTGAGATCAAAAAGCCGGATGACATGGAAGTGTCAAGCGCTGATTTTAAGGAGATTACCAAGATTGAGACGCCGGATATGAGAACGATTGAAGAGGTCACCGGCTTTTTAAAAGCGAAGCCGAAAAAACTGATTAAGACCCTGGTTTTTAACAGCTCTGACGGCCCCTTCGTTGCACTGGTCAGGGGAGATCATGAAATAAATGAGATAAAACTTAAAAACCTGCTTGCCTGCGATGAGCTTGAGCTTGCGGAGGAGGATCTTATTGAAAAACTGACCCGTGCGCCCAGGGGCTTTGCCGGTCCTGTGGGACTGACGGATGTGAGAATTATAGCTGATTATGGTCTTATTGGCGGGATCAATATGATCACCGGCGGTAATGAGAAGGACATTCATTTGGTTAATGTGAATTTTGAACGTGATTTTAAAGTGAGTGAGTTTGCAGATATTCGACTGGCCGGTGACGGTGATCTCTGCCCGAGATGCGGTAAGGTTCTGTCTACCACCAGAGGGATAGAAGTTGGACATATATTTAAGCTGGGAACTAAATACAGCAAGTCTATGAATGCTGTTTATCTTGATGAAGACGGAAAATCAATTGAAATGGTAATGGGATGTTACGGCATTGGTGTTGGAAGAACAGTTGCAGCTGCGATAGAACAGTCTCACGATAAAGACGGCATTATTTTCCCGCCTGCGATCGCACCTTTTTCAGTTATTGTTGTTCCGGTGAATACCAGTGATGACGGCCAAATGCAGATTGCGGAAAAAATATACCGGGAACTTCTTGAAAAGGGCATTGATGTGATAATCGATGACAGGGATGAAAGGGCCGGTATCAAATTTAAAGATGCGGATATGGTGGGAATTCCTGTGCGTGTGACCGTGGGTAAATTTGCTGTTAAGGAAAACAGCATTGATATTAAAATGAGAAAGACCGGAGAGGTCAGAAAGGCTGAAGTTGAAGATGCTGTTTCTACCGTGCTTGAATGTATCTGATATGATGCAAAGGGCTGAGGTATGAATAGACCAAGGATTGTCCGTATAAATGATATTGTTGAGTTTGTCTCATCATATCATCCCGAGGCAGATTTTGATCTGATCAGAAAGGCTTATATTTATTCTGCAAAGGTACATCATGGCCAGACCCGGCTTTCAGGCGAGCCTTATCTTAACCATCCTTTGTCTGTTGCAATGATCCTTGCTGAGATGAACCTTGATGAGTATACCGTATCCACGGGACTTCTCCACGATACCGTTGAAGATACCTATGCCACTATTGAAGAAATGGAAGAGCAGTTTGGTGATGAAATTTCTTTTCTTGTGGACGGTGTCACAAAGATCAGCAAACTTACTCACAAAAGCCGTGTAGACAGACAGGCTGAGACTTTCAGGAAAATGCTTTTGGCAATGTCAAAGGACATCCGTGTGATTTTGATCAAGCTAGCTGACCGGCTCCATAATATGAGAACTTTAGAATTTATCTCGCCAAAAAGGCAACTGGCCATTTCAAGGGAAACACTGGATATCTATGTCCCGCTTGCAAACCGTCTGGGTATATTTTTCATCAAAAAAGAGCTTGAAGATCTTTCGCTTCGCTATCTTGATGAGAAGGTTTATACAGAGATCGAATCAGAACTGGTGGTGACTTCCGAACAGAGAGAAAAGTATGTTCTGGAAGTGATTACCATTATGGATGAAAAGTTAAAACAGATCGGGATAAATGCCAGGATCCTCGGCAGGCCAAAACACATCCACAGTATATTTAAAAAGATGAAAGAGCAAAATCTGGATTTTAGTCAGATATATGACATTACGGCTTTCAGAATAATTGTGGATACAAGGAAAGAGTGTTACGAGGTCCTGGGGATTCTGCATTCGATCTGGAAACCGATCCCGGGAAGATTTAAAGACTATATCTCTCTCCCCAAACGAAATATGTATCAGTCGCTTCACACCATCGTCATCGGTCCTTACGGTCAAAGGATTGAAATACAGATACGTACCGGGGAGATGGACCGGGTTGCAAGACACGGAATCGCAGCGCACTGGAAATACAAGGAAGGCAGAAGAATCGAGCAAAAGGATGACCATCGGTTTGAATGGCTTCAGCAGGTCATGGAAACACAGAAGGATATGAGAGATTCTCATGAACTGCTTGAAACTTTTCGTGTTGATCTTTTTCCGGATGAAGTATATGTGTTCACTCCGGCGGGTGAGGTGATAGAGCTTCCGAAAGGGTCAACTCCGGTTGATTTTGCATATCGAATACATTCGGATGTAGGTCATAAATGTGTGGGCGCCAAGGTCAACGGAAACATCGTGAATTTAAAGTATCAGCTTAAAAGCGGCGATGTGGTTGAGATTATGACGCTTGCCAACCATAACCCCAGCAGGGACTGGCTGAATCTTGTTAGAACCATTCGTGCCAGGACAAAGATAAAGCAGTGGATAAAACAGCAGGACCGCGAGAAAAACATTCGTAACGGCAGGGAGATCTGCGAAAGGGAGTTTAAAAAAAATAGCCTTAACTTTACCAAACTGATCAAAAAAAGTAATTTCCTGGATGAATTGAAAGATGAGGGGATCAGGAGTATTGACGATCTGCTTGAGGCGATCGGAAGGGGAGCTAAAAGTCACCGGCAGATTATAAACCGGTTTCTGCCGAAAGAACTTCAGGAAGACTTGAAGACTGAGAAGAAGAATAAAGAGGTTATAAAAAAACCCGTTAAAAGGGATACGTCCGGTATTAAAATTGACGGGCTGGATGGTGTGATGGTGAGGCTTGCAAAATGCTGCAGCCCGATTCCCGGTGATGAGATCGAGGGGTATATTACCCGCGGCCGCGGTGTGACGGTTCATACAGCAAACTGTTCATTTATGAATGCGATTGAACGTGACAGGCGTATAGAGGCAAAATGGGATTTAGCCGGTAAACATGTGGCGGTGGTGACGATTGAAGTACAGTGTGAAGATAAAAAAGGTATCCTGGCTGATATTACAACGACTATTTCATCTTCCGAAGTGAACATCCTGGGCGCGAATGTGAAGACCTCGCCAGGCAAAAAAGCCGTTAATCTCTTTAGAATAGAGGTCAGCGGCCTTGAACAGCTGGAATTGATTAAAAAAGCAGTTAAAAAAGTGAAGGGTGTGATCAGTGTGAACAGATACAGGGCTTAAGCACTTTTTGAAGCGGCTGGTTTGTAGGTCGATTTGATCGGTTTTTGGATTGCGCCTGACCTGATGCAGCGTGTGCAGACATTGATCTTTTTAACCACACCTTTTCTTAATGCGCGTACTTTCTGCAGGTTCGGCTGCCAGACTTTTTTAGTCTTATTATGCGCATGGCTGACATTAAATCCAACCTGTCTTCTTTTACCGCAAATTTCGCATACTTTACTCATCTATGGGATCCTCCTCAAAGTATTTTTCATGTTTCAGTTAAGAATTAGAAATATTACCACTCTTTATACATTATATCAATAAAAATTATGAATTGGTGCTCCAATTGTCGTCTATTTTATTTAAAAAAAGATTTATCAGAAAGCGGGTGCATGGAATTACGGATTGTGAATGTAAAAGAAGTGTAATATGAGGTATTTAGCCAAAAGATTAATTGACATAATCTATTGTTTTACTTATAATTTTTTCAAAAATAACCTGAAAAACCGGTAGTAACGGTTCAAATTCAAATAAAAATAAATATAGAAAATACCATGAAAAAATCCTTTATACACCTGATGATAGTCAGTCTTTTTTTAATATTTTTCAACTATGATATTGCCGATGCTCAGCGGTCAGCCGATAATGGGATCGGCATGGATCTTATCATCCTGTATCCCGGAGAGTCCCAGTCTATCAATTTTGAGTATAACGGTCTTTTTTGGGAGAATTATGCTTTTCATCTGGCGCTGGTCGCATCGTTTGCCCTTGATGAGGAGGTTCATACGCTTTCTGTTAATATCACCCCCATGGGCGATGACGGATCAGAATTTACCTACTTTTCCACCGGATTTTTCTATGGTGCATTGCTGTCTTTTGAGATACTGGCGCCAAGATTTCCTTCCGGGTATGAGGATGTTAATTATGAAGTTGATATGAATCCCTTTTCAATCGGGTTTATTGTTTCTGCGGTTATAAATGAGTATCCCAATGATAATCAGCATGATGGTAATGATTTTGATTATCCGATCGATATGACCATGACGCTTACCCTATCCAATTAGAAACTTATTCAAATGATCAAAAAACAAATTATTAAAATATCTTTTATATTATTCCTGGTTTTTTTAATTGTTGTTCCGGGCGGAGCAGGTACTGTATTTGCTAAAGATAATGATACGACTGTTTCTTCCAGCAGCTGGCTGATGTTTCGCGGCAATGCTGCCCGTACCGGAAAAACAACGCTGAACGGCCCGCCTGATGAGGTCGAAATGAAATGGCGCTGGCGTGTTGCTTATGATACGGATCCGGTCAGCGCGTCTCCCGCAGTTTCAGATGACGGTACGGTCTATATCGGAACAGAAGGCGGCCGGCTTGCTGCGGTGAAACCCGGGGGTGGTTCAGGATGGGTTTATAATGAGGTGCTGGGGTCTTTTAAGGCATCTCCCGCAGTGGATACCAGCGGGAATCTGCTGGCGGTTACTGAAGACGGCTATATGTATTATATTGATGCTTTCGGTGAGCTACTATGGAAATGTGATTTTAACATGGATATCCTGTCATCACCTGTGCTCAGTGGTGGACAAGCTTATGTGGGTACGGATGAAGGTGATGTTAAAGAACTTAACCTTGATCCGGATGATTCATTAATGAGTCAGGACAGTAAGAAAATTGACTCATGGAATATTGTGAACTGGTCCTATGCGACTTTAAGTTTTGATGATGTGAAATCATCCCCAGCTTTTTCCGGGAACACGCTTTTCTTTGGAAGCGGTGATTATATCTATGCGATAAATTCCAGTACTGGAGATAATGCAACTTCAGCGCTTAAATGGAAATATGATGTTGGCTCGGATGTTGTTTCTACTCCCGCGGTTTACGATGGTGTGGTTTATGTAACCACATCACGCGGCAAACTTTATGCTTTTAATGACGGGTCTGATAACAGTACAAATGACGGGGGGCCGTCCTGGGTTAGAAATGTCGGCTCCGGCAGTTTGACATCACCTGCGGTGAGTACAGGGACTGACGGCAAAACTTATATCCATGTGGGGTCTGCGGACGGTAGACTGTATGCCTATGACAGTGAAGGAAAGCTTAAGTGGTTTTTCTCAACCTGGGGTGATATTGAGTCTTCACCTGCTGTTGACGGAAATGGTGATATCTATTTTGGATCCAATAACGGAAATATATATGCGCTTTATCCGGATGGATCAATTAAGTGGAACTATATGACATTTTCAAAAGTCCGTTCATCACCGGCCATTGGGCCGGATAACCTTTTGTATGTGGGCTGTGATAACGGGTATCTTTACTGTATCGGAGAAAGTACCAAGGCAGACCGTGAGGCTGATATAGAGATCAACGTTACGGTGAGTCCGGATTCGATTGAAAATAATGACGGCAGCCAGGTAACGATCATTGCAAAAATTTCAGCAGGCACAGAGGGTGAAGATGTGGAGCTCAACAAGATCGCTTCTGTGACCATTGATTTAAGTGCGCTGAATATTGTGAACTTTGATGAAACGTTCACAACAATAGAAACGGTCACAATAGATGAGATGCTTGATGATGGTAAGAATGAGGACGATACCGCAAGTGACGGCAGCTATGTTTATGCTTTTAAACTGACGGATGAGTTAGCTGAGATAGCTAATTATGCAACCGGGTCGGGTATTTATACTCATATGATAGTTGATCCTCTTTTTAAACCTCTTCCGATTCCTGATCCGATTCCTGATGTGGGACCTGTACCCATCATGGTGACGGCAACAGATGTTTATGGTAACCGGATCAGTCAGCCGGTATTACTGAATGTAAAAGACAAAAAACCGAGTTTAGTGCCGGATTACACAGGATTAATTTATAACCGTCTGGACAAACAGGACCTGACCATCACCCTGCAGTCTACAGATGTTGAGCAAAGCATCAGTCAGGTTATTCCAGGTTCCGGTTCACCGGGGGATATTCTAGATATTGTTGTTATCGGTACCAATACCAATTTCAGGTCAAATGATTCTTATGTTGAAGTCAGAAATGATAACGGTACGGTGGTGGCTTATGCCACAGATTATGATAATATAGAAGTTTTAGGCGATTTATACCTGACGGCAAAGTTAACCATTCTTGACACGGATGATATAGATAACGGAACCCTGACCGGAATATGGGATGTCTATGTGATAACCGGTGGGATAGAGGCGATAGGCGAAAACTTATTTACCATTTCAAGTTCATCTTCACGGATGGCGGCCGATTATCCGGAATCTGCCTATAGCCGTGCCGCGGACAGCTGCTATTATGAGATAAGCGTAACCAATGAAAGCGGCGCGCTTCTTGACGAGCCTTTTAGAACAAATAAGACAAACCTGGGGACCTTTACTCTTGAAAATGTTGAAAGCGGTATTATCAATTATGAAGTTACGATTAATGGCGACTGTGATAATTCTTCAGGGTTTAAGCTGACCACTGAGGCCAGCGGTTACGGGTATATCTCAGGGGAAGTGATCGAAGGTTTTCTGGGTACAGGGGTGGATAATGCCACCGTATCTGCGATCGTCGGATTAGATATGCTGTCATCCGGTGCACGGACGGTATCATCGGGCGGAGGTTATTACATTCTTCCTCTGGCCGCAAGTTCTGAACCTTATACTGTTTTGGCAACCAAGGATCTGCTCACAGATATTGAGACAGATATTATGATAACAGATGGTGAAGCAACCGAGCTTAATTTTTCCATCAAACCGGATCTCTCCTGCCTGATCTCGTCACTGTTCGGCACATCAAGTCTTAAAACCTTTTACAGTTTTAGAGATGATGTTCTGGCTGAGACACGGACCGGCCGTAACTGGACAAGACTTTATTATGACCATGCCTGGGAAGTAACAGCGCTTGCCATGACCGATCCTGAGGTGATGGCAAAGAGCCTTCAGACCCTGTTTTATGCAGCAGTGAGTATTCCCAGATACATGATAACCGGAAAGGCCGGTTATATGCTATGTGCGACCTTGAATGAACTGATGGATCTTCTGATTGAGCGCGGCAGTGATGAGCTGAAAGTGTCTCTAGAGAGTGAAAGAGAATCGATCTTTTCTTTTCTCAGGGCGAACTGATTTCGGTTTTATAAGTGTCTAAAGTATTTAAAGTGCCTGAAAATGCTTTTTTAACTTTAAGTATTTTAAGTACTCCAAGTAATTTAAGTACTTCATGTAAAGTGTTTATACACAAGTATTGCTACCGATAAATAAGAGCTAATTCATTGTGATCTGGAGATCTCATGACAAAGTCAAAAGCAGATAAGGAAGCTCAGGTATTAATAGAAGAGGCTCTGCAGATCGCAGAGAAGCTTAAGATCAAGAAGATACTTGTTGTCTGTGAAAAGATTGCGCTTTGGAACTCCATTCTTCCCCACTATGCCAAAAATCAGTTTATTATTGCTGTATCCGGAAAAAAACTGGCAGATAGTATAAAGGTCGAGACTTTTCTGTGTGATTACAGCTTTGTCGCCAGAGGCGACAGGCTGGCTTATATCTTAAGGGCAGCTGTTGAGTCGGCTAAGCTGGTCAAAGGTGAGCGGGTTTTATGTCTGTACAGCCTTGGCGGTTATAAGCTCCTTGATTCAATGCTGATCCTAAAAGTCGAAGAACAGTTAAGCCCCATATCTCCAGGGGATATGAAACGGATTGGTAAAAATATTCCGGTGGAGGTTCTTTTTTCCATGGTAAATCTGGCCATTGAGCTTGGACAGGAGGGCAGGGAAGGTGCGCCGGTGGGCACCCTTTTTGTTATTGGAGACACGGAGAAGGTGCTGGAACTTTCAAAACCAATGATATTTAATCCTTTTCTGGGTTACAAAAAAGAGGAGAGAAATGTTTTTGATCAGAAAGTCCAGGAAAGCATTAAAGAGCTTGCTTCAATTGACGGTGCTTTTTTAATAAGCAGTGAGGGGATCGTAGAATCAGGCGGTATGTTTCTCCATGCGGACAGCGGTAAGTCTTCTCCCATGCGCGGTCTGGGTGCCCGTCATGCGGCAGCTGCTGCAATCACCCTTCATACCCATTCTGTTGCTGTGGCCGTTTCAGAGTCTACCGGTGCAGTTCGGATCTTTAGCGGCGGGAAGGCTGTCAGAACGTTTAAATCTTATCGTCCCCAGACCCGTATTCGAAAAAAATAGTCTGTCATGTTTTTAAAAGTCTATTGAGCACCTTTCACGGCAAGATAACCTGCCCCCAGTATCCCCGCATCATTACCAAGTTTTGATATCAATACGCTTATCTTATCTTTAGAGATATCAAAAACATTTTTTTTTATTTCTTCAATGAGTCCTACTTTGAAAATATGAGAGGCTTTGCTCACACCGCCGCCGATAATGAAGGTATGAATATCCAGAAGGTTGTTCACGTTTGAGATTCCGATGGCCAGGTATTTTGCCGCTTCTTTAAAAATTTCATGGGAAAGGGCGTCATCATTGCCGGCTTCCAGATAGATTGCTTTAGGTGTCAGGGATGACGGATCATTGTTATATATTTCTAAAAGACTAGATGGTTTTCCTGCTTTTAATGCTTCTTTTGCCATGCGTGTCATGGCTGATCCGGAACAGTAGGCTTCAAGACATCCCTTTTTGCCGCAGCCGCAAAGTTTACCCTCAGGCTGGACGATCATATGTCCAAACTCTCCGCCTTTCCCGGTTTCGCCTGTGCAAAGTTTACCATCCAGAATAAGTCCTGACCCGAGACCGGTGCCGAGTGTCATTAAAAGAAAGTTGTCAACATCTCTTCCTTCCCCGGTTGAGAGTTCACCCAGCGCGGCAATGTTCGCGTCATTTTCAATGAAAACTGGAATTTTGAGTATGGATTCAAAATGGGATTTTAGGGGAATATTTTTTAAGGCGGGAAGGTTAGGCGATTCGATCAGTATCTCCCGGGTGCGGTTAAGCAGTCCTGCGATTCCGATTCCAAGAGCGGAAACATTTTTATGCTCATCTTTAATACTGTTTATAAATGTAATTGTGTTCTCAATAAAGCCTTCAGAATCTTTTTCCGGGTGGGATCCTGTTTCGTATTTTTTAATTAATTTGCTTTCCTCGTTAAACAGGCCGCCTTTTATCATGGTTCCGCCGATGTCAATACCGATTACATAAGAAGACATATTGAAGCCTCAAAAAAAGGTTGAATGAGAAATTTATTAAATGATATATTGTAAATCTAGTAAATATAAAAGACTTAGTCAATGGTTGTTATACAGACAGGAATAATATGGAAACAAAAATAAGTCATTTAATCGTACTTGATCTTGATGGTACCTCTGTTCGTTATGAGCCCTGCCTTGAGATGGATCCGGATCTGATAGCGTATTTAAGGTCTGTTCGTGACAGCGGGGTCAGATGGGTCATAAATTCTGACAGGTATACTGAAACCTTAATTGAGATCGCAGAAAAATTGTCGTCTATTGACAGGCCTATTGCTATCTTAAGTCTCCAGAGGTTTATGAGCCTGCTTAATGGGGGGAATGAGTATCGATCTTGTGATGAGTGGAATAATGCACAGATTAATAAGCATAATATTTTATGGAAACAAATTAGCCCCTATTTTGATGAATGGAAAGAACAGGTTGAGAAAAAAATCAATATTTTGGATAAAGTTATAAATGATATTGTTTTTGCATATATGGTACCCACAGAAAATATCAAAGAACTTAGACAGATGATGATGGACTTTCTGGCCCCGTTTTCTGAGGCAAATGTGTCAGGGAACCATGACTGGTCTTATATGCTTCATAATTCATTTTCAAAAGCTGCTGTATTATCGGATCTTGCAGCAAGGCTTGGTGTCGAAAAAGATAAAATTATAGCAATCGGTGATGGATTAAACGATATATCCATGCTAAACGGTTCTGTTACAGAAAGCGTGGGCTGTCCTGCAAATGCCTCAGCGGAAGTTGCTGCTGCGGTTAAAAAGGCAGGCGGTATTATTTCTTCAAAAGAAAGTGCTGCCGGTACCCTTGAGATCATAAAAGAGTACCTTGAAATCTAATATTTATTTAAATTTAGTTTTTAATTTGTCTTTAGATGTCTTGTTTTGTAAGATAAAATCTTAAATAATAAGACTTATTCGTATCCTTCTAAAGCGACTTAGCTCCTCATCATTATCTAACTAACCAATATTCCATAATAAAATAAATATGCCCATGGTTTTTTATTTGGCACTAATCTTGAAGTTGTATATCCAATAAAAATGCAACTGATAAAAGATCAATATGGCTGAATCTAACAAACATCCCAATATTAAATCACTGTTTAATCTGTCAAAAAGTTCACGCAGGGCGACTTTTTATGCGATATTTCTCTTAGCAGGGGCGGGTTTTTTGCTTGCCGGTGTGTTATGGTGGCAGATTTCTAATGATATTCCTTCTTCCGTTGACAAGATGCTGGATTAGAGGTCAGGCCAGGTATTTGCGGTTATTATTTTTTACCTTTCATATATATGTATCGTTGTAAGGGTGCTGATTACCGGACGCGGTAAGGGGTCTATAACCAGAGTGCTTTTATGGCTTCCTGCTATGATCGCAGGTGCACTTATTCTTGCAATTGCTGGTGTTTTTTTATGTCTGTTTTAAAGGAAGTTCTTGACTTGGGCGGCGGTACAATTGAGTGGCTGGATATATCTGTTGCTCTTGACGGTGCAATGACTATTGTACCTTATGTTGGAATAATAATGGCCCTGACCTCTTTATTTATACCGCTTGATATTCTTATGCAGCTTCCAAAACTGATGAGTGCTGATATGAGAACAGGGATACGCTCTCTTGATTCTTATATGAAGGAGCGGAAATGGCACCGAAGACGGGGTACACTCCTGAAGTCCTTGTCATTGAGGATGACATTGACTGAGCAGCTGTTGCAATGAACTTCTGCAGGAATATCGGACTTAAGAGTTATCATGTTTCATGTGCATCAGAGGCCCTTGACTATCTTTATGACCATGTTGATGATATTCGTCTGGTTGTGCTGGATAATTTTTTGAGGGTTGATTGTGACGGCTGTAATATGACCGGATGCGAGTGGCTCAAAAAAATAAATGTGGAATATCCTGTTAATAAAAGAAGTTTTGCTGTTGTTATGACCTCCGGTCACACCGGAAAGCTTGATGCTTCAGCTTCTCTTGCTGATATGGTGCTTCAAAAACCTTGGTCTCCTTTTATGATGGTCGATTTTATTAAAGATAAAAATATAATTAAAGACAGGAGTGCCGTACATGCTGGCTGAAACAAAATATTCAGTGGTTATTGTGGATGATGATGATGATATTCTTACCATGTTCACCCATCGACTTCAGAAATGGTATGATGTCGTGTCTTTTAGTACAGCGAAAGACATGCTGGATAATATGGATCAGCTTACCCCCGGTCTTTTTGTCCTTGACTGGATGCTCCCGGAGATGGATGGAATCACGCTTTGTAAAAAAATCCGTGAGGAACATAAATTTGACCTGGTTCCTATTGCTTTTTATACCTCAATTGACCCAACAGTTGAAAATATGAGAATCGCTTTTGAATCCGGTGCTGAGACATTTATTTCAAAAGGTCAGTCTTCCTATTTTTTGCTCGCCAATGTAAAAACTCTGATTGAGGCCTATTGCAGAACCATGAAATATCTTCAGCAGCGCAGGGTAATGCTTTCAGTTTTAAAACATGATATCGCAAATTATGCCACCTGCCTTATAACGGGTGTTGAAGTTCTTACCATGAGCAAGGCTTTCGAAGAAAGTGATATGCAGAGACAGTTCGAACCGATTCTTTCTTCCAGTAAAAAACTAAAGCATCTTTTTGAAGATCTTAAGGAGGTTCTGATAACAGATAATCGTGATTTTGATGAGACCGTAGTAGTTGTTCAGACAAAAAAGATATTTAAAGAATTAAGCAGTCATCTTAACGGTCTGAAGAGAAAAGTAAAATATGCTGAGCCGGAGATTGAAGAAATAAGGTGTGATCCTAGCCGGTTTTGCCGCTGTCTTTACTATATTATCAGGTTTATTGATAAAAATGTCCCTTCCCAGCTGCCTGTTGTAGTTGAGATCTTTAACCGTGAAGGCAATCTTGTCTTCACGGTAGATGTTAAAGGGGATTTTAAAAAAGGTCTTGAGCAAGCAGTATTAACTGAGTCAGCGGATGATACGGATTCACGCCATGAATTTTTGTTTGTAAATTATGTTGACAATGTTCTTTCCTGGCATAAGACAAGAATGACATTTGTTGAAGATAAGGATAGAACAGGTGTTACTTTTGTGCTTCCCCAGGAAATAGAGCATAGAGCATAGAGCATAGAGCATACTCTATTAGTTTTTCAGTGCTGTACCGATTTTTTCCATTGCTTTTTCAACATTTTCATAACTGTTGAATGCGCTTATTCTGATATAGCCTTCACCGCATTTTCCAAAGCCAGCTCCGGGTGTGCAGACAACACCGGCCTTATTCAGCAGCAGGTCGAAAAATTCCCACGAGCCCCGGTTGCCGTTGATCCAGATATACGGGGAGTTGTCTCCGCCGGTACACTTATATCCAAGCTCAGTCATTTTCTCGATAATCAGTTTTGCGTTTTTCAGGTAATAATCTGTCAGGGCTTTTACCTGCTCCTGTCCCTGGCTTGAATAAACGGCTTCTGCTGCTTTCTGAACCGGATAAGAGACGCCATTAAACTTTGTGCTCTGGCGTCTGAGCCAGAGGGGATGAAGGAGTGTTTTTTTGCCGTTTCCATCAAAGGCCCGGCATGTTTTGGGTACGATTGTATAAGCACAGCGGGTACCGGTAAAACCGGCATTTTTTGAAAAGCTTCTAAATTCTATTGCCACTTCATCGGCACCATCTATCTCAAAAATACTGTGTGGAAGTGAATCATCCCTGATAAAGGATTCATATGCTGCATCAAACAGTACCAATGCTTTATGCGTACGTGCATAATCTACCCATTTTTTAAGCTGATCTTTGGTTGCTGCAGCTCCGGTTGGATTGTTCGGGAAACATAAATAGATCAGATCAGCATTTTCTGTCGGCAGGTCGGGAACGAATCCATTTTCTTCGGTTGAATCAAGATAAACAATGTCCTGATAGCGTCCGTCAGCGTTTTCTCCTGTTCTTCCGGCCATTACATTGGTATCCAGGTAGACAGGATAAACCGGGTCAGGAATTGCAATTTTGATCTCATTTGAAAATATTTCCTGGATATTTCCGGTATCACATTTTGCACCGTCACTGATGAATATTTCATCTGAAGATATGGAGACGCCTCGATTATTAAAGTCTACTTCTGCAATTTTATCTCTTAAGAAGCCATACCCCTGTTCCGGACCATAACCCATAAATGTCTGTTCACTTGCCATTTCATCAACAGCTTTATGAAACGCATCAATACAGGCCTGGGGCAGGGGGCAGGTCACATCTCCAATGCCCAGGCGTATGATTTCTTTGTCAGGATTGTTTTCTGTATAATCTGTTACCCGTTTTGCTATGTCTGAAAAAAGATATGATGCTTTTAGTTTAAGATAGTTTTCATTGATCTTGATCATTTTAGTTCCCTTTTAAATGTATAATCGCTGGTTTTTTATTATATGATTAAACAACGGCTTTCAGCCGTGCGACCCGAAAAGCTTTTAGCCGTGGATAATTACTATTTACAAAAATACATTTTCATTGATTTGAGCTAAAAAGACAAGCGGAAAATTTAAAAGAATCAAAAACTATGTAGGGTTTTTTTATTGAAATGTTATTTGATTTGATATACTCACTTTGAGTAATAAAAATCTAAGAGAAATTAAAATGAATCCAAATGATACTCCTATCGCAAATCTGCTTCTTGTTCTCCGTGAGGAGTTTGATGACGGGGCTGTTTTTTTTGATCCTGATACTGGAAATGGTTTTGGGCTTAATTCTGTCAGTGTTTTTGTTTTTAACCGGCTGGACGGAAAACACACATTAAAAGATAGCTATGATGAGCTTTGCCAGAGCTGTGATGATGTGCCTGAAAATGCTAAAAAGGACATTGAAGAGTTTGTGAATGTACTGTTTAAAAAAGGGGTTCTTCAACAGAATCTGTGGGTAACGGACAAAGGTTAAGACATGTAACGTCTTGTAATTATGTTTATTTTTATGCTTTTTTGACTTTGGTTTTTCAAGGGTTTTAAATCCCATACAACGCAGCCGAACGGAGTGTTTGACTGTGGAAGAAGGGTCCAAACTGTCTGAGCGAAGCGAGTTTTTGGACCCGCCACAGGCAAATGCGGAGGGAGGGAAGCCGAAGGCCAAAATTGTGGGCGGCCTTTCTTTTGCTTCGTTTTCTTTGGCCGCCAAAGAAAATGAAGGGACTTATGTTTCTACTAATATCTATATGTTTACCCACACCCACAGATTTTGTCGATGATCCAACAGAATAAAGGTGAAATAGAATCCCTTGTGATGCTGGCTCAATAAAATTCAACCTGATCATGCCTACAGCCAGGGGTAAAAAGATGCATGATCATGATGAAACCCTGTCTGTAAAAGACCTGATAGATATCGGGAATTGGGTTGAAGGAGAACTCTCGAAAAGAGTGGATACGCCACTTTTTTATGATTACCCGGCGGCTTTTCGTATTTTGCCAAAAATGTTCGGCAAAAACGGTGACGGCTGCAGTGCCTGCGGGATAAAGAATATCCTTGGTGTATTGTCTGATGGGTCCTATGCGCTGTGCGGAATCGGGGAGAATGTACCGGAGCTGGTGTTCGGGCATGCAGAGAAAGACAGTCTTTGTTTCGTTTGGAATAAAACAAGAATGCTTAAAGACTTACGTTCAGAACTTCCGAATAAGCTTGAAGTAATATGCTGTCAGTGTCTGATGAAAAGCCAATGTTTTGGAAGCTGTATTGCTCAGAATTATTATCAAAGCAGGAGTCTGTTCTCCGTTCTGGTTTTGTGAAGCGGCGTTTAAAATCTGTCTTTTCCCTGAGTCATGGAAGTTTCCTGCAGATACGCGTAAAGTTGTAACCTAAGCATAAAAAAATTATACTATTTTAATATAGTTGATAAATTACCCGAATAAACTAAGAGATCATATATGGATAAATTAAGATATGCTTTCAAGTTAAGGGTTTCAAGGGAAGGTAGTTTTTGGGAAAACATTAAATGTGAAATAAACAAGTTAAATCAGTTATATGTAGCTAATAGCTAATAATTTAAATTATCTGGTAAATTTATGAATTATAACGGTCCAAGCACGCAGCCCTTTTAAAAGCCCGGAGACAGGCTTAATATTATACCCTGTTCTGATTCTGAGTTAAGAGTCGGGGATGTGGTGGTGTTTGAAAGAGGAGAGGCTAAAAAGGTTGTGCATCGTGTGGTAAAAAAGTACAGTACAGGTGTGAGAACCTGGGGGGATAATAACAGTCATATTGACCCTGGTATTTTAGAAGCTTCAGATATTAAGGGCAGGGTAACAGGTTTTTTATTAAGGATAAAAACAAGGATTGATGCAGAAGTCTCAAAGAGGCTTCATTCTTTTTATCACAGAATTTTAAAATCGGGTATTTTAACCCGGTTTCTTTCTATACGTATTATTTCATTTAATCGTGATGATGGGGTTGAAACACAACTTTTGTGGCGAGGAAAAGTGATAGGGCGGTGTCTTGCCGGTGATAAGGAATGGAAGATAAAAGACCTTACAAGCTGTTTGTGGATGTTGAGGCCCTGCCTAAGAAATAATTATGTGTGAACAACTCAAACAGAGTAAAAGGGTTTTTAATGATCTATTAAAAGATCTTCATAAAGACCTGAAGCTTGCCGGTGACCCTAAAAACGCAATCCTTAACATCTCAGAAGAACTCCTCTCATACCTTGTTTTACTCTTAAGAGATGAGATTCCCCGAAAAACAGTAAGCACTGATGAAGAATGGTTTGAACTTATTGATGAGTTAAGGTCTCACGGGATAATTCCTCTTTTGTACTGGAAAATCGGCAGGCTTCCTTCTGAATTAAAACCGTCAGAAATAGTGCAGGATAAGATGAGGATGATCTTCCTTGCCAGCCGGACGCTATCGCTACAAATGGAAAATCAGCTGAAAAAAATCTCTGATGCGTTTTCAAAAAAAGGTATTGATCTTATTGTCTTAAAAGGCCCTGCTCTGGCAAGAACATATTATCCTGATCCTGTTACAAGATCTTCTGATGATATTGACCTGCTGGTTAAGCCCGATGATTTTATTGAAAGCAGGAATATTTTGAAAAGCCTTGGTTATCTATGTACTGGTAACAGGTTTGAAAAATCAAAAGGTTTTTTTTGCGAGGAAGTTTTTATTCATGAGAAGAAAGAGGCTATTTTTTGCCAGGTTGAATTGCACTGGGATCTGTTAAGCTTTGATGCGGTTAAACGAAAAGAGCAGACTGAAGATTTATTTAACCATTCTGTTCTGGTTGATTCTCCCTCAGTAAGTTTCTATTCTCTTTCCCGCATTGATATGCTGTTACACCTGGTTCTGCATCTTGGCTGGGATCATAATCAGAGTATGAGACTAAACTGGATATATGATATTTACCTGCTTGCAAAGAGTCTGAAAAGTCCAGAAGACTGGGAAGAGCTGCAGGTGAAATGCGTTGACTGGAACGCTGTGTTTGCGATGAAATATTCTTTAGAGATGATAAAGGTCTGGACCGGTTTTGATTTGCCGGATCAATTCTCAGATCTGACGAAGTGGCCGGAGCCGTCAATAACTGAAAAAATTGAATGGCCGGATGCTGTCTGCTGGAATAAAAGTGTTAAGAGTATGTTTAAACTTCATCATTCTCAATCATCCGGTATTTTTGAAAAGTTAATGTATGTTTTCAATCTCATTTTTCCTCCTTCTGAAACAATTAAAAGAAGTTTTCCGCCTTCAAATGATCTTTTGCTGCCTTTTTCTTATTTGCGGCGCTGGTGAAAATGGTTTAGGATAGCTTGTAGCTTTTAGAAGTGAGGAAGTTAAAAGATAAAACCTGCTGACCCGTAAATTCGTTAAATCTCGACTTTGTCGGGAGCAGGTCTTTTATTTAATAATCGGTTGCTCGTTCATCCTGAATCCGGGTCACTAAAACAAGGGTTCATAACCTTTCTTTGCCTTGTGTATGAATGCGCCTGTTTCATATGTAAACAGATGGTTTAGGATTATACCGGCCGGAGGGTAGAAAGCTTGTCTTTTTAGGGTATTTTCAATCCAGTAAGGTTTTTTGATGAATAAACATAAATATTCAATTAAGAATATCGCCGAATTTCTTGCTGATCGTAAAAACAGGGTTTGGGCCCAGGCTTTTTTACTACTTTTTGGCGCGGCTTTTCTTCTTGTTTTTTTGTTTTCGTTAGATGTTCCTAATTATGTTACCGGAGGGGATGACAAAATTCTTCATTATATAATGGGTAAGCTCATTTCTACGGTAACTTTTTATCTTCTCTATTTTTGTATTATTGTCCGACTGATGCTTACTGTTAAAGCACATGGATCCTTGACCCGTGTGCTTTTGTGGCTGCCGCCGCTTGTTGTATGTTCTCTTGTTTTTGCTGTCTTTTTATTATTTATGTCTGCGTTTTTAAAGGAGTTCTATGATTTAAGCGGTTTTGGGACTTTTGACCTTTCAGATATAAAGATGACGTTTGAAGGTGCCGTCTCAATTGTTTATCCGGTAGCTGCGATTATGACTTTGACACCGTTTTGTATTCCCCTTGATATCCAGATGCAGATGCCAAAGCTTTTTTATGCTGATCTGAGTGCAGGGGGTAAATCTATTGACCGTTATTTTCGCGCTGAAAGAATTCATTATCACCCGGGTCAACACACAGATATTCTTATCCTTGAAAATGATGTTGATTGTGCAATTCAGTTGATTGATTTTTTTCGAAGATTTCATCTTACCTGCAGTCATGTATCAACTGTTACTGATGCAAATAAATTTATCAATCACAAAAATGCTTCCCTTGATGTATTTGTGCTTGGAAATTTTATTAGAGTAGATGATACGGCCGGTGATATAACTGGAACTGAATTTTTAGATGAATTGTCCGGCAGATTCCATGCTGAAAAACTTCCCTTTATTACGATTCTCATTACCGGATATACAAGGTTTCTAGACCCAAATAAGAATAGAGCTGATCTTGTTCTACAGAAACCTTTTGATGAAAAGCAGCTTAAGACGTTTCTGGCTAAAAAGGGACTTATTTGCTAGAGCTGGAATTACAGATACATCTATCCTTGGTAAATTTAAAAACAGTTAATTCAGCAGACATTAAGTGTCCCGGACTTTTTTCTGTATTTCTTTAGCCCTCCTTTTTCCGGCAGAAAAATTTTATAGGCGATATCAGCCAGTGAGGTTCCGTGAGTCACCATGATAGTTGTTCTGTTTTCCGCAATTTTTTTAATAGAATCTTTAATGTTCTGTTCGGTTTCCGTGTCAAGGGCTGAGGTGGGTTCATCCAGTATTAAAATTGCCGGGTTTTTAAGAAATGCTCGGGCGATCGCAATTCTTTGACGCTGTCCTGAGGAAAGTTTTGTGCCTCTTTCTCCAATAAGCGTATGATAACCGGCCGGCATTTTTTCAATGTCATTATGAATTCCGGCATCATGGACCGCCTTGATTGTTTCGCGTTTCTCGGCACAGTGTCTTTTTACCCTTGGGAATTTTATCAGAGTTGATCAGGCTGGAAAAGATATAACCGGCAGTGAATGGCTCGATCAAAATAACGGGAAATTTAGTTGGAGAAAAAGACCGTTTCCTGTGATTATGATCTCAGGCTATACAAGGCTTTTGGACTCAAAGAACGGCAGGTTTGACCTTGTTCTGCAAAAACCGTTTGAAAAAAATAGATTGATTCTGTTTCTGATTGAGCGGGGCGTTATTTATCAACGGATCTGAGTATCTTTTAAATGTTGTATTTCCTGTTGTGTTTTTATTTGTTATTAGCTTTTAACTAAAATTTGGAATAAATACTCTTATATTGTTAATATAAGCCAAAAAAAAGGCTAAATGCTTATTTTTTTGTTGACACGATTACTTGATCTGTGTAAAATCATGTTTAATAACAGATGTTTAATAACAGATGTTTAATAACAGATGTTTAATAACAGATGTTTAATCGCTAGGGATATATATGTCGAGAGGTAGCAGGACAACACCACACCATCAATGTTTCAAAAAACCCAAAAATATTTTCCAGAGTGTAAGGTTTGCCAGTGAGAAAAAATGTGACTATCTTGAGTATTGGGGGTTACAAAAAAAACCTTTTGAGAACAATACTGATCCGGATTTTTTCTATGAAAGCTATGATCATCTAGAGGCGCTTGAGAGACTGTTTTATATTGTTGAAGAAGGGAATATGAATTTCGGGATGTTGACCGGTGAGATCGGCTGCGGCAAGACCACTACCCGAAGCGTATTAAAGGACCGTCTTTCACCCCTAAAGTTCGATATCATAGACCTTGAAAATTCCAACCTTTCTTTTAATTTTATTCTGCTTGAGTGTATCCATCGGATGAGCCAGGAGAACTTTGATATCCGGCTTAAGGATGAGGCCCGGCTTAAGACGGATGACCTGTATTACCTTTTGAAAGAGTTTAAAAACCTTCTGGATATGAGAATTGTGCAGCGAAATAAAAACCTGGTCATTATTCTGGATGAAGCCCAGCAGCTGTCCAAAGAGTCAATTATTGAACTTAAGAATCTGACCAACATTACCTTTAAAAACCAGAGCTACATTACCATCATACTCATGGGACAGCCTGAACTCAGAAGCGTAGTGAAGAATCTTCCTCAGATTGATCAGAGGGTCAGTCTGAGGTATCATCTTAACCCCCTGGGTGAGCTTGATGTTTTCGGATATCTGGCACACAGGCTGAAAGTTGCGGGACATGCTGACGGAGAGATCTATACCAAAAAGGCAGTTCGGTTGCTGCGTCAGATAACCGGCGGGATTCCACGTGAAATGAACCGTATATGCCAGCTTTCTCTTGACCGTTCTTTTTCACTTCGTCTTCAGAATGTTAATGAAGATGTTATTAAATCAATAGTATTGGATCTTGAAAAGCAGGACGGCAAAATCCGTGGATGATTTCAGGGTATCCGATATGAAAAGACGGAAGGAGGATGGTTCATCAAGTACCAAACCTGCTTTCGTTTCCCGTCCTTCGGCACCTGACCGTTTAGCCGGTGACAGACCGGAAAGCGGTTTTTCTTCTCCCGGAGTTCCTATCGAAAACTCCTACCAGACCGATGAAGTCAACTTGAGGCAGTACTGGGAAACGATTTTACGTCATCATCTGATTGTAGTTGTTGTGACAATTGTTGTTTTCTCGGCTGTATTTTTGTCAAGTGTTTTTAAATCCAGTAAATATATTGCCACTGTAGAAATACTCCGCAAGGGAGAACAGACAAAATTTGATTTTGCCAAACGTACTTCGACTTTTTATATTGAAACCCTGGTTAAAATTGTCTTGTCGAGACCGGTTCTGGACCGGGCTGCACAGCTTTTGCCGGATGAATTGAAACGTTTCAGGAAAGAAGGATATAAAGTCCCTGAAAGGGATTTTGAATTGGTCATCGAGGATAACTTGCCGGGAGATGTGTCTGCTAAACTTGATGATTCTGCCGATGACATTATGCATGTCACGGTAGTTTCGTATGAGTCGGGCTTTATTGCGGCAGGAATTGCAAATACTGTAGCACAGGCCCTTATTGACCGGCTGTCCGAGATGAGCAGGAAAGAGGCGATGCAAAGCAGCAAGATTATTGCCGGTCTGCAGGAAATCAAACAAAAAGAGATCCAGGAGATCGAAAATGAGATACTTAAGTTAAAACGTAAGCAGGGAGAAAAGGAAGTGTCTTTTATCTCGATTGCTGCAGATGAAAAACGTCTTCTTGATCTTGCGTCAAAATACGAGATGATGTTCCAGGAGAATAAACTCTTAAAAGAGGAACTGAATGAACAGATAAAAGCTATAAAAAGTGAGCTTGGGGTTGCAGATATTCCAACTGAAAATATTCAGTGGGTGGATCTTTCCAATGTGATGGAGATGGAACTTCAGAAACTTAAGGTAAAGCGTTCGGAACTCCTTACCCGTTATACGCCTGAAAACCCGCTGATCAAAAGAATCGATGCCCAGATAAATGCAATGGACAGCATGAATATTTTTAAAACAGAGGGTCAGGATGCTAAAAGAAGAGTGCCGGTTGATTCTTTGAGGTCAAGGACGGTTACCAATCTGATTATGCTGGAATCAAAACTTCAGGGCGCAGAAAAGAAGCTGAAAAGTATTGAAAAGGTACGTGATGATCTTAACAGTAAGCTCATTGTTCTTCCGCTTGAAACAATCAGAATCGAACGGCTGAAAAGGCAGAAGGTTATTCTTGAGAAACTTTCAGATAATCTGAGGAAGGAGTACCAGGAAAAGAAGATATCCAGTACAGGCGGTACTGCTGAACTTGAGATTATTGAGGAATCCCTTCCTGTTATTACTCCTTTTTCGTCAAGTAAAAGTAAAGCAGGGTTAATGGGCCTGATGCTGGGTCTTTTAATGGGTATTACCACTGCTTTTCTACTTGAACATTGGAACAACACTATCAATAATACCCGGGAAATAAAACAGAAGTTTAATATTGAACCTTTTGGTTTGATCCCTTTGTGGGTGAATGAAGATAAATATATTAACGAAAAGTGTAATGATGATGTAAATGCAGAGGTTTACGGTGTGCTTCGAAACAATATTCGGTATTCTAATGCAGAGCATCCGGAGAAGTGTCTTCTGATTGCCAGTGCGAGACAGTCGGAAGGCAAGTCCCTGACATCAGTTAATCTGGCGATATCTTTTTCCGTTGAAGGCAACCGAACCCTTCTCATTGGAATGGATATACGCAAAAAGGTGGATTACCGTGATCTAAGAGATATCAACGAAGGAAACCGGAAAGAGAAGGGGGTTAGTGATTTCCTGGCAGAGGACATTGGTTATTCAAGCATCATATACGGTACCCGGTTTGAGAATCTGTATGTTCTTCCCACTGGTGAAAAAAGAAAGAATCGCACACGTCTTTTAAGTTCGCCCAAAGTTAAAAGATTGTTTCAGGATATGGAAAGTGAATTTGATGTTGTAATTATTGACGCGCCTGCCGTACTTCCGGTTGTCGATACAACCATAATTTCACCCCACGTCCGGGGTGTACTGATTGTTATTGAAGAAGGGAAAACCCCGATCGCTGCCTGTCAGCAGTCCATCAGAAGACTGCTCCATGTTAACAGTCCTGTAATTGGTGCTGTATTGAATAAAGCAAGAAGCATGCGTTTTGATTTCTTTTACGGTTTTGGATATAACTACTACGATAAGAAAGGAACCTACGGCATGTACCGGTATGGTGAAAAGAAGGCAAGTAAGAAGGATGATAGCCGGGAAAGCTAAAAGGCGGAGGGGCTAGGAAGTTATGAGGCTATGAGGCTGGTAGGTCAGGTGGTAAATAGTAATGAGTATGATGTATGTAGTAAGGAGTAGAAATTTTAAACGGTTTAACGAAGATATAAAAAAACAAATGATGAAATTATTACCGTATAGTCTGATATTAATTATTTTTTCAATCCTGAGCAGTTGTGCTGCAGTGCAGACTGAAGAGGGTTCTGTTGAAAAGATAATTCTGCAGCCTGCGGCACAAAAGGTTGCAGATAAAAAAGAGACGGTTATTAATAACAGTATGGGTGTATCTGACAAACCGATTGTTTATGATGATTACCATATCAAGCCCGGGGATCAGATGGAGATCTCTGTTTTTGGTGAGCCGGATATGAGAAAAAGGATCATTGTTCAGCCTGACGGGAAGCTCTCTTATTTTCTTGTGGGTGAGATAACTGTTGCCGGACTTACTTTTGGAGAGCTGCGCAAAGAAATTGAAAATAGACTTTCAAAATATATTTTAAGTCCCAGTATTACTATTATTGGTGAGAAGTATGAAGGTAATTTTATAACGATACTGGGCGCAGTTGAGAAGCCTGGCCGTCATTCTGTTTTTCAGATGGACACGGTCCTTGATTCTATAGCAAGGGCGGAAGGATTGAAATTTATTGATTCCGATGATTCCAGCTTTGCCGGTGAGATTGCCAATCTTAAGCTTGCATATCTCTCAAGGAACGGTAAACTTCTTGATGTTGATTTTGTTCGGCTTATTAACAATGGTGATATGTCACAAAACATTTCCGTGCAGGTCGGTGATTTTATTTATATACCATCATCAACTACGCAGCAGGTTTTTGTGCTTGGTGAGGTCAATTATCCCAGGTCTATTCCTTACCGGGGAACAACAACGCTTCTTGAAGTTATTACCAGTGCCCGTGGTTTTAATGAAAAAACAGCGTGTAAACGAAGTATCTGTGTTGTTAAGGGCAGTCTGATTAAACCAGAAATCATTATTTTGAATTTTAATAAAATAGTTAGTGGCAAAGAAAAAAATATTGTACTTGATCCCGGGGATATTGTGTATGTGCCTTCAACTTTTATTACAGATGTTGAAAGGATCTCCGGGCAGATCATTCCATTTCTTAACACGATTATATCCGGTGATGAGGTGCTTGATATTGGTCAAAAAAGGTGGAATGATTTTAATCCGTATAGATAGTGAAAAGGTAGGTAGTATGGAGTATGTTGTAAGCAGGATAAAAAAATAGGAGGTAAGAAGATGGTGAGGCAGATTCAGATTAGTAGCAAAACTTATCAGCTTTATCAATTATGCCACAAAGCATTCTGTTAATGTCAGAATAATTTTCTATAAGTTCTTTATGCTTTTCTTCAGCCAGATATCCAAAGTCTTTACAAAAATCTAACCAAACTTCTGTTTCACCGGCTTCACCAGATGCATCAATGATTCTATTAATAAACATTTTCTGATATTTTCTTTTTTTCCATGCCTCTGCAATATTTGCCGGGACGCTCCTTGAGGAGAGTTATTGTCAAATGTTGTGTTTAGAGGTTTAGGCGGCGATCCTTTCAACTCCATCCACAAACTGCACTCCTTCAATAAGCTTTGCTAATTTTTTAACCGCATTTATTTTCTGCCATCGTTTCTCAGCACAGCGACATAACTGAAATGCCATCGTAACAACCGTCTGACTTGAAAAGCAGCCCCTTACTTTTTTTGTCCGCAAGCGA
>Ga0222627_1000130_pt1 | contig 43984 bp, 82 predicted proteins | sample AntAcemetageno93_FD_179859 | JGI IMG/M metagenome (GOLD analysis project Ga0222627, IMG submission 179859) | Saline water microbial communities from Ace Lake, Antarctica - #93 | ecosystem: Environmental > Aquatic > Non-marine Saline and Alkaline > Saline | place: Antarctica: Ace Lake | collected... | reverse complement strand
AACCCATTGCGTTGTTGCTAGTCCCAGTCGTATTGTTATACAGTGAAGCATAACCCATTGCGGTGTTGTAACTTCCAGTCGTATTAGCATACAGTGAATAATAACCCATTGCGTTATTATTACTTCCAGTCGTATTGTAACGCAGTGAATAAGAACCCATTGCGTTGTTGCTAGTCCCAGTCGTATTAGCATACAGTGAATAATAACCCATTGCGTTATTATTACTTCCAGTCGTATTGTAACGCAGTGAATAAGCACCTATTGCGTTGTTGCTAATCCCAGTAGTATTAGCATACAGTGAAGCATAACCCATTGCGGTGTTGTAACTCGCTTGACTTGTTGATGTTGCATTTGAACCCATTGTAAGATTACCAGCATTCACTCCAACAAAAGTATTTTTCCCAGCAGGAGTTATTCCACCAGCATTCAATCCATAACTAAAATCATGAATAAAAGGAATTGTGCCTTTATAAATAATTCCATATTGCTCTGCAAAAGTTGTACTTGGAACTCTAATATTCCCCACAACGTCCAATTTCTCCGTTGGCGCAGATGTTCCTATACCAACATTACCACTTGGTTTGATTACAAGATGTTCTTGGTCTTGAGTAGCTCCTGCTGTAATTTGTAATCCGCTGTCTACCTCACTTGGAGTTCCCCCCTGTAAAAATCCTACTGCTGTTCCATTTCCATCTCTAAACTCAATAAATTTGGTGTTTCCAGCAAAATTATTGGAGCCACCTTGAAGTAATAAAACATCTCTATTCTGGTTATCACCATCATTAAAAACTCTAGCAACAAAATCATCAGCAATATTTCCTACAACATCTAATTTGTGAGCTGGAGTTATTGTCCCTATTCCTACATCTCCACTCGGAATAATAAAATTATGGTCTGAATTTACATACCATTCAACAACTCCATTAGTTGCATCTCTTAAACTGAACCCTATATTTGAAACTCCAGTTATAGCATTAGTAAAACTATAAGTTCGAGCCCCTGCCTGTGCTCCTTGAAATCCTAAAGTAACAGCACTTGTTGGATTATTTAAATGTAAATTAAAACTTGAATCAACTGTTCCGATTCCTACATTACCATCAGCATCAACACTAACAGCAGGGTCAGGGCTTTCATCACTAGCAACAAGTTCCGAGTGTCTATGCAAAGTGTCCGCCATAGAATCATCTGTTAAAGTGTCTAGTTCTGTTCCCGTTGCAGTTGTATCATGTGAAACAATAGTGTGAGTTTGTGGATGATGGTCGTCAGTAGTTTGCCCTGTTGTAGATGCGTGAGTTACAGGGAAAGAATCATCAACATATTTCTTTGTAGATGCGTCCTGGTCTGCAGTAGGGTCAACTAAATTAATAATCTTTTTAGTTTGCATATCTATTTCATCTGCAATCTTTAACTGAGTTTCTGTACCGTCAACTTCCCACAAGCTAGCAGCTTCAGAAGTATCATCCACATACTTTTTAGTTGCTGCGTCTTGGTCACTAACAGGAGAACCAAGATTATTAATAAGATTACTTCCTAAATCAACTGCTCCAGTCATAGGACTGTTTGCCCCATCTAATTTCAAAAAAATAGCACTGCCAGTTTCTTCAGTTAAATAAGTACTAGTATCAACAGACAAAGTGCCATCAGCACCAGTAGTTTTTACAAAACCATTACTTGTTAAATCAATAAGTTTAGGAATACTTGCACCATTACCAACACTTAAATTTTGGCTTCCAGAATCATAAGTTAGTCCTGCATCACCAGCAAAAGAACCATCTGAATTAAATTGGACATAAGTATCAGAACCACTAGGTTCAGCACCACCACCAATCTCAGACCAAGTAGTACCATTATAAACTTGTAAAGCTAACAAATCAGAATTCCATATAGTCATACCACTTCCAGATGCAAGAGCATCTCTTTCTACAGTACTCAATTCAGGAAATTTAATGTAACCACTACCACTATCAGATACAATAATATGTTTAGAATTAATACCGCTTCCAGCGTCCTGAATCATATCAACCATACTATTCCATTCGTCGCTGGTTGGATTAGCTGTAAGAGAGCCAGCAGTATAATATTCTCTATGTTTATAGATGGTCATGACAATAATTTATCTCCTTACTTAATTTATAAAACTTTTGTTTCAATAAGCCAATTCTCTCTCTTGTTTATTCCTATTTTTATCTTTTTTAGAACTTCGACCTTTACGTCTTCCACTCCATCTTTCTTTATGTCTCTCTTTTTCGTAAGTTCCGCGTTGGGTGCGAGTCATCTTTTCTCTTTCTATAAAAGCCCAAACTTCTTTTGGTACTTCCAAACTGTAACTGTACTACAATCTGCAAGTTTTGATATTTCGGGTCTACTGCTACCATTAGCTGTACTTTCTAAAATTATTATTTTTTTGTGTTCTTCTAAAACCATATTTAACTTCCTCCCTTTTCAAATAAAAAACTTGAATGTTCTGTATACTTCGCCCCTGGGGCCCTAAACTGCCCAGTGGTGAGTTCTTCAGCATAATTGATTGTGTCGTGTTCATTTAAAAAAATATGCTCTGAGAAGCCCTTTAACTTATCAAATTGATGTTTACGATAAATGAACGATTCTTCACTTAAATCTCTACCATTAATATAAAAAATATCACTAACCGCTACAAAAAAACTACCAGTATTGTCAAAAAAATCAACCTTTTCGGGGCCAAGGTATCCAATTCTGCCCTCACACATCAAACTATCACAACATATTTTCTTAACTGCATCGACAACTTCAGGCATTAACAAATTAACATTTTTACCGAATTCGTCAATAATCTCAATGTTACGTTTCTTTTTACTTATAACACAACGAACCTTTCCCTTACACTCTTCTTTAAATATTGGGAATTTTATATCTTTAAGTTTAACAGTTTCTTGCTTAAATAAGGATACTTTCTTGAACGGTCTATATTTATTACTTCTAGAATATAAAAAAGACTTATTATCTGAACGTCTTAAGAAAACATAATTGCCAAATAAACAATCTTTAACACCCTTAAACTCTTCTTCCGTAGAAAAACTGCACACTAAAGTAACACTACTATTATTAAGAGAAGCCTCCAAACTAACGAAGTCATCAAAGTTTTCAAGTTTATACTTGTACAAATCAAAACTAATCTTTTTCTTTTTCAAAAATTGCATTAGTGAGTTCCTCTTCAGAAACGAAGATTTTGGAATTGAATTCAACTTTGGGTTTTTTCTCCTTATCGAAACAAGTAATATCGTCCAATAAGTCACTCCTTTCGTGAATTATGTCCTTTTCTTTCAACAAATTAATAATGTTTGAATGTACTAAAAAAATCTCCTTCTGTGACCAACCATAAGGTTTTCTCTTGTCACTTTGATTTATCTTAAAATAAAAGTGCAGCACTTTGTGATAAAAAGATAGTTTTTCATCTTCCAACTCTGACAGGTCTACACTAGGGGTGAAATTATTTTCGTCATTCATGAATGTTAAATTACGGGATTAACACTTGCAGTTTTGCAATGAGGTTTAAAAGTAAGACTACCTTCACTAATTTCTATATCGGAATTGATTCCTGATTTGTTTTCGAAGGTAAAACCTGCACTGATTCCCTTCACTATCTTATTAAGAACTTTCAAAGCAGTACTTTCATCATAAATGTCTCCTTTAAAGTTAATACTTTTCTTAGAGTTATCCCAAGTGAAATCAAACATTTTCCCAACAACATCATTAATGTTGCTAGACTCTCCCCAGAAAGCATCGTGTGTAGTGAATAATAAAATCTCTTTAGCGTCACTAACTAACTTATCAAATGCTTTACGAAGTTCTCCTTCTGTAACTTTTCCAGTATAATAATCTCCGGGACGTAACAATTCACCTTCTATTTTCAACGGTAGTTTAAGCTCTCCACTGAAATTACCAACTGCACGCACCTTTGCATTAACCATAACAACGTTACTAAATTTAGCATGAAGTTTTTCAATACTAGTACTTTTGTAAACTGTAACATCTTTAATCTTTTTCGAAAGAACCGAAATATTTTTATCAATTTTATTCATTTGTATCCACCTCATCCAAATCATCATACATCGAATGTCCTATGTCTCTTGTAATAAGTTCACTAACAACTAGCTGGTGAACATCAGAAAGGTTTGAATCTTTCTTGTTTGAGAATGATTGATGTATAATAGTATGGAACAGAATTATTTCTTCATTAGTCCACTCAGACATTTTCTTTTCCTTCTTCATAAAATAATCTCTAAGCACAACGTGATTATTCTCGTCCAAGTTCATTTTTTTGAAAACCATCCTTTCTTCTTGCCTTTCAAATCTGCTTTCTCTTCAAACAAAGCTTGAATGGGTTGGGTATTTTCTGAATTGAAATCGTCAATGTTATCTACAAGACTTTTTGATGCTTCAGTATGCCCTAACTCTGCTAAGTCTTTAGCTGCTTTAGTAATATTAATAACAATCTCAGACCATAACTTCTTAAGTTCTAACTCTTCACCAACTTCAACTTTTCTTTTCTTGAAAACAAATTTGGGAATATCCTCATCTTTAATGCCTGGATTTTTTAATCTACAAGCAACAGAAAAGATTTCTTCATCAATAGTTTTCTTAACAACAAGTTCGTCAGCAAAACTGTCTTGATACATTTCGCTACGCATTTCTCCAAGACTGGCCTTATTAACATTACTATTCCCTTGTATTGCTATTTTTCCATTTCTTCTTGTAACAAAAAATCCAGTAGGTGTATCAAAGCACCAAACATAATCATTATATTCTTCAACAGAATAATTCTCATCTTGTGATAATCTTGTTTCTTCTTCAGATGGTTTTGATTCACCAACGATTCTTTCAGACACGTGAACACCATACATATCACACTTGTTTTCACTTTTAATTGTTTTTATTGAGGATTTCTTTCCTGTTTTAAAAACTAACTCCTGTAAATCGTCAGCCATCTTTTTAGAAGATGTATAAAATATTTTATGCCCATTTCGGTCAATACTCCCGTCACCTTTCAAAAAACTATCTAAAAATAATTCTATACTTTCACTATCCAGATTCTTAATCCAAGCAGGTAATACTTTTTCATTCGCTTTTAACCCGAATTGTTTTAAATAATTTGCCAAGCCAGCGTGTTTGATTCTAAAGTCACGACAAGTATTTTCTCGTCTTTCATCACTAAATTCAATAATTTCAAAACCTGTTGAATTTAGAAACTTTCTTATTTCATCAGCATATTTATCATCAGATTGAGAAATTCTAACTTGATTGTATATACTGCACCCTTCACTAAAGTACCACCCAAATAAAGTCATTAGTTTTGAAACATCAACCTTTTTTTCAGGACAATTTACCATCTTGCTTTTATACGAAGGTATAATAAAAGAAACTAATTCTTTGACTGATTTCCATTTAGCATTAGTTTTAAACCTAAACCACTTATTTTTTAAATCTTCACTTAAACAAGTAGTAAATTCTGCATTTTTGGTTTCTGGTTTCCAAAGCATACGATGGTTCGGAGTAACTAACATACTGGTAACTTTATTTTCATATTTGTGCATTTTACCTTTATACTTATACAAAATAAAATCTTTTGGTTTTTCATAACTAATCAAATTACTGTCTTTATCATAACAAGCAATTAAATCTTCACCACCAACATTCCAATATCTTTTCCACCCAGTTTCAGTTAAAACTTCAGTATCTTTATCATGACATCCATCAAGAGTAAGTAACGCAGTAGGTATTCCAAGAGCAATACTAATCAAACCTAAGAATTCTTTATGGAAAGGAACGAAGTCACTGTTTCCAGGTTGTAAGTTTTCTACATCAGTACCGTCAAGTAAAATAATAGCATCACTTTCATTCATGTCTGAGATAGTCTTTCCGAACTCTTTAAGTTTCTTAATACTTCTTATATTAGTTTTAAACTTCTTTTGAGTAAAACCATTACGATATAACTGTTCAGCGCCGGCATCTTCAATGTTAAGAATTTGTTTAATGTTCTCGTGAATATATTGGACAATACTAATACCTTCAATTTCATCCCCCCAAGTATCAAACTTAAGAGCTGCAACTTTAGAGTATGGAACGAATCCTTTCTCAATAGGAGTTCTCTTATTATCTTTGTAAAGGTACGGACAGAATCCCTTTGGTTTTCCTGTTTCAGTATCGAAATCAATAACATAATTTTCATCAACAGAGAATAGTCCTGTAGTATTTTTTACTTTCTTCTTAAAATAACCATAATAAACTGGATGTTTTTGAACACATTTAACAACACAATCTTTTTCTTTGCTTAAAGCTAATTCCGTAAAACCATTTCCAAAAGCATAAGCATCTTTAATCCAATTCTTCAAAAAGACTTCTCCACCACTATTGTTTAGAATTCCTGAACAATATTTTCTCATTTCTTCGCTTCCTTCGACAACTTCGTAACTACGATTTATTATACGGTTAGCTTTCTTATCAATTCCAAAAGGAACTGCAGGATGTGCCAATAAGTATTGTTCTATTTTCTTTTGGTCAACGACATCTATATTTAAAGCTTTCTTACCAATTAAGGCCGCTGCACTTGCTTCATAACGCTCACCGCTCTCACAAGTTTTACCATCTGAGGTATCAACAAGTTTAGCTGTATTTTTGATTTTTTTAGTTTGAATTTGTTTTTTTGCCATAATAAAGTACCCTACCCTAGTTATCTGGCTATTTAATTTATAAATGTTTCTAAATAAGCATCGCATAACTGTCCTGTCTCTCGAAGAGTTGTGTTGCCATGTTAGCAGCTGCCAACGCATCAACAATGTCGTCATGCCCACTAAGTGCTTCCATAATTGCAATTCCTCTTCTTTCTTTATATCCGAAACTTAATAATTGAGTTTTAACAACTTCATACTGTTCTTCAAGAGTTGGGAAAAATATTCTTTTATTAGCGAACTCAGTTCTTAAAAATCTAATAAAACTCTGTTTAGATGTACGATTAGTAGTGAACCCTTCAACGTTAACATTCTCTTCAATCAACTTCTGTCTCATAAATTCCCCCATATTATTCTTTTCAATATAAACAAAAGCATTATTGAATTTACTAGCTAAATTTATGAGTTCTTTTTCTTGTTCTTCTGCGGTGAACTTAGCGTTTATAACTTCTCTAACAATCTTAACCTTAGTGTCTGGGTCATATTCTATTACTACAAAGCTTGTAAAGTCTGCCCTCTTACTTGCACTAGCTGCAAGGTCTACCCCAATAACATAAACTTTATTCTTTTCGCCATGAGTCATCCAATTAAGCCGGTTATCAATACACTTACGCAAAAGACTCTCAGGAAAAATGCTAGTCTCATCAGTCAAACACCTACAATTATGAGTTATCCCAAGCTCTGTAACATACGATTCATCAGTATCAACAGAAATATTATAAACAAAACCAGAATAATCTTGATAACTCTTACTTTTTACTTTATACAAACACAAATCTCCGTAACTCTTAATATATGTTGGAAATGACTTACTAACAGCTTCTTCAAAAATAACATTCATAAACTTAACATAACTTGAACCAGTTAAAGTAACAGCGTGAAACGGTTTTTGATATACTGTTCTGCCTTCTATAACTGTTTTATTTTTTGGTTTATATTTTGCTATGGTTGAAGGGATTCCTAACGAAGTAAACAACCGCCTGAAATCGTAAGCCAACCAAGGGGAAACAGTAGTAAACCTAACAATCTTTTTTTCCCGATTAATGTGACCATCACCATTAACATAACTTTTAATAAGTGCCTTTCTCATACCAAACGGGACACCGAAAAATATTTCATTAAATTTCTTTTCATGAGACAGTTTCCCACAATAATAAACAAATAATTTAGTAACACACTTATGATGGAATTTGATATTAATAACAGACCTACTGGTATACTTTACTGCGTTACGGCCAAATATTTTTTTAAGTAAATACATTATTCTGCTAATATGATTGGTTTCTTTTACAGATAGAGAAAATGTTAAAGCTTTCTGTTTAGCACCAATACTTCCTTCTGCAATCCACCAACCAAACAATTCACAAAGTTCCTCATTAAATTCGACATAGCGATTAATTGCGCTGCTATGTTTTTTATTGAATTGGCTTACGTTACCACTAGGTTTTGGTTGAATATAATCTTTATCATTAAAATTAACACAATCATAATCGTCATCTATAAATTGCTTCAAATCAATATTTCCAGGTATTTTTTCTTTTAAATAATCGACATCAACCAAATAATCAGTATTATTTATTTTATCAGCTTCGACCCAACCAAATTCGTCATCGCGATTTACCAAAACAGGGTGTTCTTTAGTTAAAACCAATTCTCGATAATTTCCGAATGTTTGAATATTAACAACTTGTTCACTTATTTCTCTTTTAAGAGTTTTGGTTACTTTCCTTAATTTACCCACGTGGCTCACTACTTCATCTCCTTTTTTAATAAACTCTATATTTTTAAATCCTCCACGAGTTTTAATTTTAGTATCCCCTTTCAAACACAAGTATTCTCTTGCGAATCTAATTTCGCCAACAGTTTTACGAATCATCATAAGCTTATCCCAGGTATACCTTTCAGGCAAGCCAACTTCTTTAGTAACATAATCTTTTACTGCAGGAAAAACTTTACTATAAAATCCCTTAGCACTAAGTCGGCCATCGGTAATAAGTTTGCCCTGATAATCATCTTTCTCATTCATAATCTCATGTAAGATGTCTTGTTCACTGATTGGAGTTCCAGATACAACCAGTCTTCCATTAGTACCAGCAACCGCAGGGTACAACTGACCCAACACGAATTCTCTAATTTGATTAGGACTAACTTTATTATCGTCTCTCAATGGGTCATCCAATATTATAATTGGAACGTGAGCCCCTCTTCCACTACTACCTACACTGATAGTTTCGATAAGTCCACCATTATATTCAGCATTACCTTCTCCCCACTTACTATAATAATTCTTTTCCTTATCAATCTTACTTTTTAATATTTCATTACCTTCAATGAACCGTTTAAACTTTCTAAAGTTACGATTAGCAGTTCTAGGAATGTTAGCACAAAGTAATACGTCTGTTCCTTCATACAAGAACATTTTGAAAATAGGATAAAAAATGAACAAGATAGAAGATTTTCCAAAACCCCTACTGGCCATGATAGCAGTAAGACTGTGATGTTCTATTGCTTCAAACAATTCTTTAACAAAACTATTCCACAACAAATCTTCAGTACCAACATAATACCTTATTATAAAATTAACAAAATGAAACCAAGCTTTACGACTGCTTACTAAATTACCATCAACCATTTCTGTATCGTACAATACTTCTATAAGTGTGCTAAATATTTCTTCATCACTGAAAACTTTTGTATTAGTACCTTTACTTTCAAGAAAATCTCTGTAATCTTTTACAATTTGTTTTTTAGTTCTCACGGTATTTATTTGTTATATTGTGTTATTCCAATTTAAAATCTTTATTTAAAAAGTTAGGTTCTTTTTTTAATAAAGGTTCAACATCTTCTTGAATATGCCATTCGGGATGACCACCACTACAGGGCAAAATATCACAAGAATATGCTTCGTGTCCTAACTTACGAAATTCTTTACATACCGCTTGAGATTCTTCACAAGCAATTAATATCTTCACTGTGACCACCCACTTAATTTACTTTGTACAAAATCACCTATCTTCTGATTAGGACTTCCAAAAACAGAATATTCAAACACATCTTTACCTTCTTGCTCCTGAATGTATCTCTTAACTGCTTCTTGTGAAACGTGTCCTACTAAGGGATAATTATTTTCTTTTGTAGGTTGCACGTTGAACGAACCACACATTAAACTTTTAGGTGTTTTTACCGAACAGTTTAAGTTAAGTGGTTTGTGTGTGCTAACCGTCTTTTTGAATACGTATTTATTCATCGTAAACCTCTATAAGATGTAATGCTCTTTGCATACCATCAATATAATGTGCTAAAACATTTTCATCCCAATCGTGTTCTTCCATTCCTGTGATTCGATATAATTCTACTTCATTGTAATCACTTAATTCCCATTCATCATCAGAATAATTATCTTCTAATTGTTGATGTATTACTTTTAAAAATTCAATATCTTTTTTTAGTTTTAACATTCGTAATCCTCCTGAATAAATTGTTTACAGCATTTATAACAAAAAATGTATTTTCTATGAACCAAATCTATAAAATCTATTTCTTCGTGTCCAAAAGGACAACTTGATTGAAATTGTATTTTCGTTACAGCCATTTTCTTTTTGGAAACTACCTACTTTAGTGGGTAGATGGTTTCATTTATTTTCCCTCATTATTATAAATTATAGTTTCTCCTTCATGACATGCCGGACACGAAGTAGGACAAATTTGGTTCGCTTTACACTCTTTAACAAACCCACAAATCGGACAAAAGAACCTGTATACTGGTTTTAAACTATCAATACAATGTTCGTTGTCTACAAATATCATTCTTTAACAACCTCTGCTACTTTTTCCTTCTCTTTTTCAACAACTGGCTCTTTAGTACTATAATCTGCGCTAAGTATCTGTTTACGTAAACCTTCTTTCTTCTTAGCAACCTCTTTCAACTGGTCGCCAATGTTAACTTGGACGTTAGTATTAGTAACTTTGTCAACTTTATCAAACGTTTGTTGGCTTACAACATCTTTACTGACAGTTTCTAGCATGACTTTGCACAATTCGCCAATCTTTACAGCCTTAACTACTGGACTTATCTCGGTGTCGTTGTTAAGTTCTACAATTTGTCTCTCCAAAATGTCGCTAACTAGGTCAATACGCCTGCTCATCTCGTTACGTCTTGCCAATTGTTTCTCAGCAGGGTCATTATCGACCTCTTTACGGGCCTTTATTAGACCGTACCTATTGAAAAATGATTGTAAGTGCCATTTAGTAACGTCTGGGAAACCCTTTTCGTGCACGAACTCAAGACTTTCTTCGTATGTTGCGCCACTTGTACGATATTCGAACAGTTCTTTGCAAAAATCTGCACCCAATTTCTCAATTTCTAACGTTCTTCTACCCAAAGGTTTGATTACTTTACTCATAATGAATACATCTCCTGTTTAGTTACATTGCAAATTTTGGTTCCTAACACTTTACAACCTTCTAATAACCTCTGTTTACCAGTTTTACTAGTTTTGAATTCGAACCTGGAAGGTAATGTGTTAAATATTATTCTATCTTTAAAATTGACAGGCAAAGTTACAGGTTTTTCTATAATTATTAAATTCCTTCCTATCTTACTATACCTTACATCATCAAGGATACCAGGGTAATAGTATGTATACACTCCACTTGTGACAATTCTGCCGAAAACAGCGTACCGTAATTTACTACGGTCTGTGAAATTTAATCCATCATAATTTATTTTTATTGAAAATACCATTTTTATATTATATTGTTATTCCTCATCTTTTCAGCAATCACTTCAAGTTGGTGAGCAGTATATCTGTGCCAACATTTTTGACTATTGGAACTTCATTATCTTTTCTGTACTCATCAATAAGTTTACAACAAGCATGTACTGCTTTTGCTTTAAAATAACCATAATCTTTTCTTAATAATCTGTTCCATAAGTTAATCTTCTTATATACTGTGAATACATAATCTTCACAGCCACAGCAATGTCCACTACTGAACCATTCCTATAAATAATGTTCATAAACTCCTGGTCTGTTTAACCCTGTTGGATACCGCGCTCTTACACATACTCTAAATTCACTTCTATCACTGTATTCTTTCTCTTCAACCCATATAGCTGGCAACTGTTCTTTCTTTTTCATCGTTATATTAATATTCCTTGTAATCGTACCCAACATTAATGTTCTCAATGTCTTCACCATAATAATCTTCAATGTTACAGATGCACGCGTTTTTAGCATTCATAAACCTATTAATTATACTTTCACCGAACAAGTTTTTCCATAATCCATTATCATATTTGACAATAGCCTTATAATCTGGTGCGCTAGGTGTGTGAGCAGCCATGTACCAACTGTCACCATCTTCGTCAATAATCTTTACACGGAACTCAGTCCTGTCACTGTACATACGTTGTTCGATGATAGCTCCTTTCCATACTAATGATTCTTTATTATTTTTAATTTCTTTTTTTTTCATTATGATTTACCCCTGCAATTCTCAATAATAATGACGGCCCGGTGTGGTTTTGCTCCTCTCATGTCCGTTGCCCCTTCAACATTGTCACATGACTATCAAAGTTCTTATAGACATATCCTTTCCTTTACTAAAGGTCCGGACCATAAGTAATACAACAATATTCCAAACATAATTGTTCAATATCCTACTACTATATAAACCTTTTGTTTTTGAAAACAATCACCCTCCAAAACACAAACCACCGCTCGCAGAATTTTCCTGCGCCGAAATTTTTTAATAGGGAAAAAGTCAATAACGAAATTCTCAGGATTTTAATAAGAAAAAAGAAGTTAGGGAGAACCTTACTATTATTAAATGAATATACGCAGAACTAACAACATAGTAATATTAACAAAATGTTGAACGATAGATTAACTACCATAATATCACTTATCCTCTCGCAGCAATGTACCATTCATTCCAGGTACGGTAACTTCACCAATAAATTAATCCATGACCGTGAAAACACGCAACCTCCCGGATTTACATCTAACACCACAAAACTTGTAAAGTTACTATCCAGTCTCATGGCCGAAAACAGGGCCGCCACCACTAATTAAAATTAGGTAAAGTAAATAAAGATTTGTTAACTTATAAACCTTTCTTTTATATTAACGCAAATGAGGTAGAAGAAAATTGATAAAATGCAAAGGCATAAACGCTCAATGATGAAAGCGCACTTCTCACTGTATAAACGAAACTTGTTGAACTCAACACCCTCGTCGCAAAGAAAACTATAATTATACTCGGAAAAAACGCAAAGGCTAGAAGTATTATGAAACACATGCATAAAAGTAACTTGACCGAAATCGTAACAAACACTCATAGGGGCAGGACTCTGAAACACGTGAACGCCCTCATGAAATAATAAACTGGAAAAAACTATGCCTAAACTGCACAAAACAATTACAAAAATTAAACCCAAAAGTATTAAAACTCGCATAAAATTTAAAATAATATACACATTAATAAATATTTCCATTTTCTAATACTCTTGTTTTAAAAAACAAAGGCTGCCGGCCACAAAACTAAGCGCGAAACTCTTTGACGCTACCCTTACAATCTGAATACTTTTGAGCAAAGTATTTAGTTTTTTGTTTTGTTTTGTTGTTGCTTTTAATGTTTTGATAATGGTTTAAGGAGTAGTACCCGCTAGTTTTAGGCGCAAACTTCGTATAGTCCTTATTATACGAATGTTATACTGCTTTGTGGTGCATAAACCTTTTAATAATAACCTTAAGAAGTTTTCAGGTTATAATACTCCTGAATAACCATTTAAAGCCCAATATGCCTTCCGAATACTAAAAGAAGGTCAAAATGGACTCCGTTAGGAAAAAGGAAACCATAATGACCTTAAGAATACGGGAAACAACCATATAAGAGATAAAGAGAATACCCGATACGTTTTAATATGTTTTAAGTACGTTTTAAGTACGTTTTAATAAATTTATAGTAGGTTTTAGTATATTTTAAGTTAATTTATGCCTATTGTTACCTTATACATTATGCTATCTGTTACCTTATTATTATTAAAAATACTGTCTGTTCTATTTGTGTTTATCATTGTTCAAAAACTACATTCTAATTTTTTTATATGTTATGCTCTTAAAATAGTGTTTTAAATAATATATGTTCTAGTCTTTAAATGTTTATTTTGTGGTGCTTAAATCTTTATTAAATATTCTTTGTTTTAAAAAACATTACAATGTAGAAACATAAACCATTTAATAATAACTATCAAAACCTTATTAAAACCTTATTTGATGCTATCTTAAAGGATATTGTTAAATAAAGGATATAATACACCAATATAAATAAACTATCTTTAGAATGGTTTAAATAGATTAATTAAATAAATCAGAACCAAAACAATAAAAAAAATAAAAAATCAATTAATAAAACTATTTCTATTATTGAATAAGTTTATATTATTGTTCATATTTTCCTTTATTGTGGTTTCTGTTGTTCTGTTGTTGGGTTTTCCCATAATAAAACCATTTCTATTAATTTTATTGGTTTCGTTTTTGCTTAAATAATATTTAATCTTATATTTAAGATTTAAACCTATTTGTTTATTTTGTTGTTTTAAACTGTTTATATCAATTTTAAGCTGCTTTTGTTGTTTTTCTGTGCTATTAACCATTTTGTTTAAAAGTGTTGAAATTTCGCTTTTATTGTTGTTTATTGTGGTTTTTGCTTTGTTTACTGAAAAAGATTTTAAATCCTTATAAAAAAACAATTCTTTAAAAATCAATTTATTTAAATAAGATTCAGGTTTAAAATCCTTATTAAATATTATGATTTCTTTATTTAAATCCTTTTCAGATTCCTTTAATAAATTAAGAGATTCTTTTAAATTTAAGTTATTGAATAAACTTAAATCAATTTCCTTAAATAGCTTTTTGGTTTCTGATTCTGTAAACATTAAATTATTATTGTTTAATGTTTCTTTTGTTGTTTTTTCTATCGGTATATTTATTTTTATTTGTTTATTCATTTTTAACCTCACAAAATACACTTTTAAATACTATATTGAAGTGTTTAATCATTAAATTATAATGTTTTTGTTCATTTTCCGATAGATTTAATAAACAAGTATTTAAACTTATTATTTGGAATAATTCATTTATTATTTTTTGTTCTTTATTCATTTTTATCGTCTCCCTTTATCTTCAATTATTAATTTATTGCATAAATTCAAAGCATCATTTAAACTTTTTGTTAAATAATTATCAACATAATCACCACAAATAAAGCTTAAAGTATTAAAAGTTTTAAAAGATAAATTTAATTTATCAATTTCTTTAAATACTCTTAATTCTTCTTCCTTAAAGGTTGTCTGTTGTAATAAAGTATATTGTTTTAATTCTCTTTTGCAAATATGCAAATTTATAAACTTTTCAATAATGTTTTTATATTTCATTTGTTCACCTTTATTTTTTTTGTTATTGGTATATTTAAACTTAATTCTTTATTAAATACAGACTCCAAATATAAAAAAATTGAGTCTTCAAGTATTAAATTATAATCTCTTGGGATATCTTGGTTCAATTTAAAACCTCTAAGTATTCATTAAAACGGCTATATTTTAATTCATTCATCTCAACAAAACCACAAACAAAACCTAATAATTCAAACTTATTAAAAAAGTGTTTTTGTAATGATACACAATGTTTTAAATCAACAAAAGTTATGCTTTCTGTCCCTCTTATATCCTGCTTACCAAATTGAATGCTTAAAAGTTTATTATTATTAAACAATTCAACAAAACATTTTAACTTATTTTCATAATACTTTTTATCTTCTTTCGGTAATCTTATGTTTATACTACAATTAATTTTATTTTTGGTTTCTATATTCATTTTTTTAAACCTCTTAAAAAAGTTTTCCGTGCTGATTGTTGAAAGCTAAATAAACTACATGTATTTATTCTTTTGTTGAATTCGTCAAAACTTAAATATTCTTTTTCCTTTATACCCAATAATTTTTTTATGTTCATTTTTCGACCTCTTAAAGGACAATTTATTTTTGTCCCCTATAAAATGGATAAAAGTGGATGGACTATATAAACCTTTCGATTATAATGTATTAACTTTTAAGTGGTAAATGGTATTTTGTCCTGTTTAAAAAGTAATAATTAAATAAAACTAAAAAATAAAAAAGTATTATTTAAGCTTAAATATAAATAAAATGTTGTTTATTTTGGGTTATATATATAAAAAACTAAATATTAAACTATTCTTATGTTTAAAGATTATTTTATTTTTGTTTACTTTTTTGTAAACAAAAAATAAAATAGTTTTGGTTGCCGAATCAGAAAAAACAAAATTTAAAATATTTCTGAATTAGGAAAAACCAAAATTTAAAGTTTATTATTTTTCAGGAATAAATCAAAATTTGAAAATGTTGTATTTTTGGAGTATTAACAATAAATAAAATATTGTTGTCATTCTTCAGGAACAAAACCAAAAAACAAAAACAAAAAAATCAGGATAGTGCTAGAATAGAAGAATATTATTGTTTAAAGAATTACTAGAATAGAGTCGAGGAAAAACAAGACATAGTGTAATATATGGACTAAACCATAGAAACTCACTTCAAAAAATCGAGTTAGTGCCAGAAACTTATATATTTATTATAATGAACAAAGTGAATTATAATAATATATATAAAAAAACTTGCGAGGTAGCAGAAAATGAACGAAAATAAACTTATGTGCTTAATTTGTGGAGATGATTATTTAGAACATCAAACAATAATAAGAGATGAAAACAAAAGATGTATTTGTTTGAATTGTTGGGGAAATATGAAAAGATGATTTTAACGTATAATAAAATAAAAGATAGAAACCAAGCACAAAAACATTTTAAAAATAAAGGATATTCAACAAAAATAATAAATAAAGAAACAGGATATATCTTATTTGTTACAAAATAAAGGGAGACGATAAAAATGAATATAAAAAAGAAAGCATTAAAACAATTAAACAAGAGGGTTGAAGAAAGCGAGGTTAAAGCAGAATGAACAGAAAAAAAACAATAACAGAACTTAAAAAAATATTTAATGAAAAAAGTAATGAAGATATTAAATTGATTCCTGAAAGTGAAAGGAAAATATATTTAGACGATAGTCATGTTTTAGGGGTTATTCCAAAAACAGAATTAGCAAGGAAAATACTAATAGATAATTTTGAAGTAACAGAGAGTACTATTCCAGGATTAGTTTATGAGGGAACACAACTAATAAACGCAAAATGCAAATACTCACTAGATTATTTAAAAGTAATTCTTGAGTTTATTAAAATGTTTTCAGAAGAAGAAAGCGTATTATTGTGTTTAAGAGAACAATATCCTTTAAAAGTAGAATTAAAACAATATATTTTAATATTAGCTCCACGAATTAATAACGAATAAAAACGAGGTCAATACAAAATGAATAAAAACGATATAAGAAAAGAAGAAGCAGAAAGCGAAAGAATCGAAGAAGAATATAGGGAGAATAACCAGCGATCTTTTAGAGTTAAGTTTAAAGGTTGTTTATATGTTGAAGCTATTGATAAAGATGAAGCTATAAGCCGAGCTAAAGATAAAGATGACCTAATTGATTGGGTTGACGATTGGGAAGCAGAATAAACAACAATATAAAAATAAAATGGAGATGGTAAAATGAACGAAACAGATTTTATAGAACGAGTTTCAGAAGAAAAAAATATCTCTAAGAATAGCGTTAATGAACAAGCATTTTATTGCATTGAACCAGTTGATGAATATGACGATTTTTCCCAAAAATATGATGAATGAGTAGAAAGTCAGTTTAATAATTTTTTTAATGAACAAAGTGAATTAAAAAAAATATTAATAAATATATGTGAGGTAAACAAAAAATGAAAAACGAAGATATAGCAGAAGAATTTGCACAAGGAAATGAAGCAAAAACTGGAAATATGTTCTCAGAAAGAACAGGCAACGAGGGAGAGACAGAACTAACAGTTTTTAGTTATGGTTATCACTTTCCAATAGCAGTAGATAAAGGAAATTATTATTTATTCAATACTTGTGATTATAGCAACTCAACGGCAAGATACAAACATTATGTAGAAAGAGCAATAAGAGGAATTGTTATTAAAATTAAAGATTGTAAAGAATTACTTGCAGGAGAGCAAATTAAATGTAATGATACTCAGATAGCAGAGTTATATAAAAAGCTCTCTAGTGCAAGAAAAGACACCATTAAAGAAGCATACAAGCAAGACATAGAAGAACTTAAAGAACAAAATGATTTAATAAAAGTTCACATATTACCAAAAATTGTTATGGAGGAAATTTAAAATGAATTATGAAAAAAAAAAGATATTTACAAAAACAGAACTTAAAGAGTTAATAAATATTGCAATTAATCAAGGAATACAACAAGGGGAAAATGGGGTTTATAAATCTGAACCAAGATATAAACAAATATATGTTTGTTACGATAAATTTATAGAACTAATTCCAACAATATTAAAACTATTTTTAGAAGATGACTGATAATAAAAATATTGTGAGATTTAAAGCAGACAATATTATTGTTATTAATGGTCTTTTTGTATGTCCATTCTGTAAAAAAAGTTTTAAAGGTCTAGCGTATCACACAAGACAAGCTCACAACATAAGCAGTAAAAAGCTAAGAGAAATGTTTGGATTACCATACAATTATAGTTTACAAACTAAAGAACTTAAAGAAGTAAGAAGAATAAGGGCGTTACGAGGTAAAATAAAATGATTGAAACAGACCAAACAACAATAGACACGATATTAGCACAAAAAAGCAAGGTAGAGAAAGAATTAAAACAAAACAACATAATCTATGCTTTTGGATTAATGCCTTACGACGCAAGGTTTAATGACGCAATTAAAAATTGGGAAAAGGAATATGGAGAAAAAATTGGAAGCTACTTTACTAGAAATGCCGACAGAATGCAATTCACAACAACTTGTGAACCAAAATTAAATTATTTAGTGGAAAGAGTAAAACAATAAAAAATAAATAAACACGAGGAAATGAAAAATGACAGAATTTGATAAAACAAAAGATAAACAATTAGCAAAAGAAACAATAGTGACAGAAAAAGGACAAATTGAAGTTAGCATAATGCAATACAACGAAGGAATCAAGAAACTACAACTTAGTAGAATGGTTAAGAATACAGAAACAGAAGATTTATTGTATGCTAAACTAGGCAGAATGACTAAAGAAGAAGTAGAAAAGGTTTATGTTGTTATGCAGAAACTAATTAAGGAAATGTAATTATTCTTTTTTTTTATTATTTCTTTCAGAAATAAAAAAAAAGAATTAATATATGTGAGGTAGCAGAAAATGAAAAATAAAATAAAAATTAAAAAAAGTGATTGGGAATTATTTAAGCTTACAACAACACTATAAGGACAAACCATTAAAGGAATGGAAAGAACTTGTTAAAGACTTTATAACAGAGGTAAAATAAAATGGACTTTACAGAAGAATTTACAAAAGAACAAGAACAAGAGTTAGTCAACGAAATAAACCAAGATAGAATGAGAGAACTACAACAGGAACAGAAAGAACAAGTTTTTTATGATTGGTTAGAAAGTAATAAAGAAAATATAGAACAGGAATTTTTAGAGTTCTATAAAGACGAACTAGATGAGTTTGCTAAAGATTGTTATAGGAGAGAAACAGAATGAAAATTAAAGATTTAAGGAAAGTTCTAAAAGGAGTAAGTGGAGAAGCAGAACTATGCTTTGGTAATTATATATTGGAAATTCAATAGATTATGAAAATGGAGAGGTGGAAGAATGAAAACAAATTATTCAACAATAGATGAAGTGATATATTTCCTTAGCTGTATAGTTTCTTTAGGAAGTATTTGGATTGTAAGAATTATTATTAGTGAAGCAATAAGGAAAGCATTTAAAGACAAAGAGTAGAAAATGAAAGAATTAAGATATTGTGATAAATGTAAACAAATCACAGAACATAAAAAGACAATATTACCACAATCAATAATTTATGAATGCTTAGACTGTGAGATAAAAAATGCAAGGGCTAGAAAACGATAAATGTTCTAAATGTAATAAGAAGCTAGAATATTACGAAAGACATTATATCACAGAAACTAAAAAAAAAGCAGTAAGTGTTTGGTGTTATAATTGTTTTATAACGGAAATGAGTAACAGAACAGGCAAGAAACTATGTTTAAATAGCTCAAAAGAACGCCCTCTGAAGACTTTTTTCGAAAAAGATAGTCTCATACCAAAAAAAGAAAAAGAGGTAAAAAATGATGAAACAGGGGCTTTCGAGCCAAGAATGGAAAGAACTAGACGAGTTATTAATCAAATCTAATGACTTACAAGTTACGCACATAGCCAAAAGATTGAATGAACGACTAGAAACACCTAATAAAATAATCGTGAGGTAGGAACTATGTTTTGGAACAAAAAAAAGAAAACAGATAAAGTCAAAGTTAAAGAAATTAACATGCAAGAACAAAGTGATGAACTAGGGAAAGCTTTAGTAGGAACAATCAATCTCTATTCAAAAACTCACAAGCTAGGCAAAAAAGAAATGGAGAAGATAATATTAATTACTGTCTCTACATTGATAAGTGAGAACTTTGGAAATTATAGAACAGAAGATGATGGCAACAACAATAATAAACCAAATTATTTTGGTTGAGTGAGGTAAGGGGTAGAATGGGAAACTTTAAATAATGGTTGGTTTTCTAAACCAATATGAAAGAATGTAATATGTGTAAAAAAAAGTTTAAACAGAACAGAACAAATCAAATTTATTGTTCTTCTAAATGTAGATGGGATAAGAAAGCAGAAAAAAGAAAAGGAACAGAGTACAAACAAAAGTACAAGTATAAACCACACAAAAAAAATAAATGTTCTTGTGGAAACTTAAAAACACCAAAATCTAAAACTTGTCAAGATTGTTATTTAAAAAATAGAAATCCTGTAACGAATAGAAAAGGAAAAGATAACCCAAATTATAAGGGGGGTTGTATAAGAGAAGGAAGGTATAAATTATTGTGTAGATATAAAGAATATATTTTTGAACATAGAGCAATTATTGAACAACACATAGGTAGAAAATTAAAAACTATTGAACACATACACCACATTAATGGAAATGGATTAGATAATAGAATAGAAAATTTAAAGATTATGAGCAACAGAGAGCATATGAAATTACATAATGAATTAAGAAAAAAACAAAAGGAGAGTGATATGCGTGGGAATGAGAAGTAGTTTTGTAGACGAAGAAGAAATCTATATTAAAGACAAAGAATTAAAAGAGTTTTGTGAAAAGTATAAAGATGATGAAGAAAGTTTTAACCAACAACCCATTTTAGAATGGTATAAGACACACGATACCTTTAGTTTTGAAATGTGTGATGATTGGAAAATACAAAGTTATTGGTATGATGGTTTTATGAAAATGTTAAAAGTAATAGAACTATTCATAGACGAGGGTAAGCAAGAAGAAGGATTTGCTAAGTTTGAGTATGAAGAAGGACAACCTTTTGTATTCAGGATAGATTACGACACTAAGAAATTAGTGATAAATTATGTTCCTCCTGTTTGGGAAACAATGGAAAATAAAATTAAATTTGAATCAAAACTTCTTAAAGAAGATGTGCAAAAATTAACTTTTCTTAAAGAATTATAAAAACAATGCGAGGTTTCACAACAATAAGATTGTGAAACATAGAGGTTAGAACAATGGTATATAAATGTGATATTACAGAACTAAAAACAATAGTGGGAAAACATTACGAAACTAAGACACCAATCTTCGTCTATGGTGGGTATGGTGTGGGAAAATCAAGTGCGATAAAACAAATAGGACAAGAATTGGCAGTAAAAGAGAAACGACAATTTATGTTATGGGACGAAACAACTGAAGAACAAAAGAAAAAAATAGAAGCAAAGCCAGAAAGTTATTTCGTACTTTTTGATGAAAGATTATCCCAGAATGATATTAGTGACCTGAAAGGAATTCCTGCCATGTTCAATAACAACGAAAGTGTAGAATGGAAAATTCCAAGATGGTTAAACTTAACAACCAATAAAAAACTTAATGGAATAATTTTCTTTGATGAATTGAATCTTGCAAGTTTGAGTGTTCAAGCAAGTTGTTATAAAATAATCAATGACAGAACTTTATCAGATAAGAAAATTAGTGAAGGAATGTTTATAATGGGTGCAGGGAACAGAATTCAAGATAGTTCTAATGTATTCCCAATCCCAGCACCATTAAGAGATAGAATGAGTGAAGTAGAATTGACTTTCAATGATAATTGTTGGTTTGATTGGGCAGAAAAACAATCATTCGATACAAGAATAATATCTTTCTTAAAGTACAAACCAAGCTATTGTAACAAAGTAGAAGAAAGCAAAGAAAGTAAAAGTGCAACTCCTAGAGGTTGGGAACGGTGTAACAACCAAATAAAAGGATTAGAGCTTAATCAGATAGAACCTTTGATAAGTGTTGCAGTAGGCGAAGTAATGGGAACAGAAATGGTTAGTTTTATTAAACTATCAGACCAAGTTGATATTAGCAAAATTCTAAACAAACCAAGCGAAGTTAAAAAACTAGATGAATCAAGTCTTAAATATAGTGTATGTAGTGCTATCAGCGAGAAATATTCTAAAAATCGAAAACTATTACACAAAATAATTGATGTTGCTAACGAGTTAGAAATTGAGTTTGGAATGTTATTGTTGAGATTGTGTAAAAGTATTGACACAGCACACTTTACTAAAGAGGGAATAAAGCATAAGAACTTTATGAAAATAGCAAGTAACTACACAGACATTATGAGTAGTTAAAATGAACTATAAAAAGTTCATAATTTTTTATATTATTTTACAAGTATATCAAATATTTGCTTATGGAAAGTTCTTTGGGTTTGCTTTTATGATTAATGGAATAACAACGGGGATTGCAGGAACATTGTTAATAATAAAAAGAAAAGAAATGGATAGACTTATGAGGGAATTATGATGACAAAATATATGGAATACAGGACAATTAAAGACAATTTGACGATTGCCTTTGGAAAGATTGTAAAAGAAAAATTTACCAAAGAACAATATAATCATCTTAAAATGATTGTAGAAATTGGTTTTCAAGAGGGAGAAAAATGAACGGAAAACTAACTAGAGCAGAGAAACGCATAATTTCGGCAAAAATTCGTAGCCAGAAAGAACAACCTTTTTTTTATCATTTAATACTAAACCTAAACATTAAACCAATGCCCAAAGAATGTGAAATGCAAACTATGGGAGTTGATAATCTAGGTAATATGTATTATGCAGACAAGTTTGTTTTAGATTTAACAACAGAGCAGTTATTTGGTGTTCTATCCCATGAAATTCTGCATTTGGCTTTTTCTCACCCAGACAGAAAAAAGTCCAGACAACACGATATATGGAATGTTGCTTGTTTCCCTAAAGGTAACTTGATTAAAACCATTGAGGGATATAAAGACATATCCAAAATAGAAAAAGGAGATTTTGTTCTTGATAAGGACGGAAAGTATGTTAAAGTAGTTGCATTACATGAAAAAGATTACAAAGAACACTTAATTGAAATTAATTGTATTGGAAATAAGAACATTACTTGTACGCAAGAACACCCTTTCCTTGCCTGTAAGAAGAAAAGAGGTTCTCCAGTCCGTTTAGGAAAGCCAGAATGGGTAGAAGCAAAGAATCTTACTAATGATTATTACTTGTTGTTTCCGAAAGACAAAACAGGAATTAATAGAAAAGAATTTGATTTAAGAAAATTCATTAATAAGACTAAAACAAATAACCATACACAAAGTAATAATGTGAAGTATGACAACTTTAAATTAAATAAAGATACGGCATGGCTTTTAGGATTATATGTTGCAGACGGAAGTAAAAATAATAAAGATTATAACGGAATCAACATCTCTCTTAACGCTTTAAAGGACATACAAGTAAAAGATAAACTTAAAAGAATTCTCAAGAAGCATATAAACAAAAATGTAAGAGAAGAAGTAAGAGACAACACTACAAAAATTTCAATTTGTGGAACTATGTTATCTAAATTCTTAGAAAAAGAGTGTGGACATCTTGCAAGAAACAAAAAAGTGCCTGAGTTCATTCTTAACACAAATAAAAAAGGGATAGTTAAAAGTTTCTTAAAAGGATATATTGCAGGAGACGGATGTAAAATAAAGAATGGTTTTTCTTGTGGAACTATCAGTAAAGAATTAGCTCTAGGAATTCAATTCTTGTGTAATAAAATTGGTTGGGAGGGGAAAATAACTTATTCAGAAAGAAAAGAACGAGTTATTAGAGGAAAGAAACTTCCAATAGAAAAAATATACACAATCATAGTAACAGAAAAAAGACTTTCAAATTTCAAAATGTTGAATGGAAAAAAGATTAAGTCAAATAATAATAGGTGGAAGAATCTAGATAACTTCATAGCAACACCAATAAAAACTCTTTATCCAAAATACTTTGAAAAAACTAAAGTTTATAATTTTGAAACAGAAAGTCATACTTATGTTGTGAATAATTTATGTGTTCATAATTGTGATATTGCAGTTAATTGTATGATTAAAGCTTCAAACCTAGAATTACCACAAGGTTGCCTAGTTCCAAATTATAATGACGAAATGTTAGTGAACGGAAATATTACAATAAAAAAATGTAGTGAGAAAAGTCCAGAAATTATTTATGAAGAATTAGAAAAGAAACTCCCTAAGAAAGACGCAAAAAACTTAATGTTTGATAAGCACGATTGGGACAAGGCAGGAGATAAAGGAAAAAAAGGAAAAGGACAAACCTCTGGAAACAAAGATTTCAAAAAGGCACTTGTAGAAGCAAAGACCTTTGCAGAAATGAGAGGAAAACTAAGTGCAGGAATCAAAAAGATTCTGGAAGATTACATAGACGGAACTATCAACTGGAAAAACTTACTAAGAAGAAAACTACTTAAAGAAATCATTACGGATTACACTTATAGTAGATGTAGTAAAAGAAGTTTAGCTTGTGGGTTTTATTTGCCTGATGTAGTCAAAGAAAATGTTAAGATTTGTGTAGCTGTAGATGTAAGTGGAAGTATTAGTGATGACGATTATAAAGCGTTTCTAGGGGAAATCATAGAAATGAAAAGAAGCCATAGGCATATAGAAATTAACTTCTTACAATGGGACACAGAGGTTATGAAAGATACAATCATTACTGGAAACGAAGATGTAAAAGACATTAAGTTAATGGAAAGAAACGGATATGGAGGAACAGAAGCCAGTTGCATTAAAAAATATCTTGATAAGCAGGGCAAAAAGGTTAATAGCTTGTATATTCTGTCTGACGGTTTCATAGAGGATATTGAAGAAAAAGACTTACCACAATGTAGTAGAACTTGGTTAATAACAAAACAAGGAAGTGCAGACATTCCAAACGGATTAAAAGAAGAAGTGATACAAATAAAATAATACCTAACGAACAAAGTGAGTTAGGTATTATTTAATATAATAACAGCGAGGTAGCAGAAAATGAAAGTTAATAAAGATACAAATTGGTTATTCAGAGAACTTTTGAATTTCCTAAAATACAAATTAAAGGACAAAAAAAGATTTGCTAAAATGAAAGGAGGAGATTTCTCTCACGCATTGATGATGTGCTATGGTGCATACCTTTTAAACCAAGAAAAAACAGGCAACAATGTAATTATAGGAGGAGAAAAATGATAAATGAACAGAAAGCAATAGAGCAGATAGAAGAACGTAATAGAGTGGAAAATGAGATTAGCGATTTAAAAGAGAAATATCGTAGAGAACTTCGTAATTATAGTCTATCAAATGACGAAACTTACAACGCAACCAAAAAGCTTGTTACTTTCTTCGAGAATATGCCCCAACTATTTGTGGGAAACACCAAGATAAAATTAACAATGAATGATGATAGAGATAAAATCCCATACCATTATGACGAAATAGTAATTAGACCAAGAAAGATATTAATTAAACAACAATACTTATCTGTTCCAAAATCTTTATCACACCCATCACTTTACTTCGATATACAAGTAGCACAAACATTATTAAGTAAAAAGAACACCATAAGAAAACATTGTGATAAGGACACCAAAGAGCTATTTGATAGAGCATTTGGTTGTCTTAAATCTTATGTTAAGTATGAGGAAATGATTAAAGACGAATCGGTGGAAGATATGAAAATAGATTTCAAAAGTGAAAAGCTAAAAGAATTAACAAACTCAACTGAGTTCCATTTAGGATATGGTAGACTAGCAGATGAACATAAGAAAATTTTGTTCATACAAAACAAGAAGTTCATAACAAAACAATTTGATAAGAAAGTATTAAAAGCAAAAAAGGACTTTGAAAAATCCAAAGAGTTTAGGGAAAGTTTCTTGAAAGAATTGAGTTATCTTGATTTCTTTTCAGAACTATAAAACAGGGGGATATAAAATAATGAAAGACATAGACGGACATTTTTGGGTTGATGATGAAGGAAAAAAGCACAGAAGTAGTGAGGAGGAAGAATGACGATTGTTATATATGTATTCGGTATTTTTATGGTTATTATTTTAATATTAAAAGTATTATGGGATATAGAAAATCAAATAATTAAATTAGAAAACAAACTAATTGAATTGGGGAAACAAAATGAATGAAAAAGATATAACTAAATTAAACATTAATGAATATATGAAAAAACTTAACTATGAAATTAAAGAAACAGGAAGAAAAGAAAAAGAATTTATTGCAAGATTGAAAAAAGAAGTAATGTGTGAGAAATGTGGTATTGAAAAAGCAATACATAACTCAGCAATATGGAGTGAAACAAATGGGGTTTGTGAAACTTGTCAAAGAGCAATGAAAATCAAAGAACTAGAAGAGAAAGAGAAAGAAAGAAAGGAGTGGATTAAAGAAAGAAATGAAATTTTAAAAATGGGGCAATACGAAAATGAATAAAGCAGAACAAGAAAAAACACCAACACAAGCATGGGGTATGCCTGATGAAGAATTAGAAGTACCAACCATAGAAGAAATGAAGAAAACAATACTGAACTATCCAGAAAAGATACGAAGAAAAGAGCAAAGAATTATCACTTGCACAGGTCAATTAGCAGAAACGGATAAGGAGATTAAAGAAAAAGAATTAGCAATTAGTGAGATAATCATTAATGATGTTGATGACAAAGGCAAGAAAAGGTATGGGAATCAGAGTGCAAGAGATGTAGAGTTACAAAGAAGATTAAGTTTTATTGACGGATTCGGGAAACTAAAAGCACAGAAAGACTATTTAGTAATGGAAGTTAATAATCTTAAATGTGAAGCAGGATATGATAGGCGAATGTTTGAAGCATACAACTCGATAGCGAGGTTATAATTATGAGTGAAATTTATAATTCAAAAAATTATTTGTTTGGGGATAAAGTGTATGTTATTAATGGCGATGGAACAGAATTTAAAGAATATACACTCAGTAAAGAGATTTGTAATTTAACAGGTATGGGTATTGATACTCAATCAATGGCTTCTTCAGGAAGTACGTGTTATGGTTTCCCTACACCATCACAATCAGACTCATCTCTTAATTTTGATGTTGGGGTAATCTCTGAAAAGATTATAACAGACAAAAAAGAGATAAACAAAATAAAAGCAAGAATATTTATGGAGGAAATATAAAATGGTTTGGAACACGTTTGGGTTAGAGGAGTATCATTTTATAGACAATGAACTAATGATTTTAAGTAAAGATGGGAACTCAATCACAAAATATTCCTTTGAACAAGAATTAAACAGTGTTACAGTAGGGGATTCATACCCAAGTTCTATGGGGAGTTCAATCGTGGGAATGGGAAGCATTATTTCAATGTTTAGTGGAGAAGAACAAGGTACTGTAACAATAAATTTCAAAATCAAGGAAGTAGAAATAATAACAGACAAAAAAGAAATTGAGATGATTAAAGCAAAGATATTCGCTATGGATATATAAAAATGACAGGACAAAAAGGAAGATTCAGAGCATATTGTATAGAACATAGGGTTTCAGAATGTAAGAAATGTGATGAACGAATAATGGTCAAATCAATTAAGAGAAAACTAGGGAAAATAGAGTTATTACAACTAATAGAAGAAAGACATACCTTTTTTGAAAGACTGGGGGTATATTTGTTCTTATCTAAAGACGGAAGAAGATATGTTGCAGACAGGACAACAGAATACTTTAAGAAAGTCTTAAATACATTATCGGAGGAAGAAGTAAATGAATACTTCTTAACTAAAATATGAAAATAAAAAAAGATAATTCAGGAAATTGGAATTCAGGAAGGTGGAATTCGGGAGATTGGAATTCGGGAGATTGGAATTCAGGAAATAGGAATTCAGGAGAGGGGAATTCAGGAAATAGGAATTCAGGAAGGTGGAATTCGGGAGATGGGAATTCAGGAAAGTGGAATTCGGGAGATTGGAATTCAGGAAAGTGGAATTCGGGAGAGGGGAATTCAGGAAATAGGAATTCAGGAAGGTGGAATTCGGGGAATAATAATTCAGGAAGTTTTAACACACAGAAACAACAAATTATATTTTTATTCAATAAACCAATAAACAAAGAAGAATATTCCAAAGTATTATTCCCTAAATGGTTCAATATATTATTGAGAGAATGGGTAAACATCTCAGAAATGACAACAAAAGAAAAACAAGAAAATAAGTCATACGAAATTACTAAGGGTTATTTGAAAAAATATAATTACAAACAAGCATGGAAAAATGCACTCGATGATTGTAACGACCAATCAGACTTATTAAAAACAATGCAAATTCCTAATTTTAATTGGAAAATCTTTACAGAAATAACAGGAATAACACAACAAGAATTTTTTATGAAACAAATATGAAATCCACAAAACAAAACAAGATTTTAGAAAATATAAGCAAAGAAGATATATTAATCTACAAAATAATAAAAGCAAAATTTAATAACATAGGAATAGAATCAATACCAGAACTAATAACCTTGACCTTAGAAACTAAATTAAAAAATAAGGAACGATTCAAAATTTCAGATTATTATAATATGGTTAATTATGTGAATTTATTTTTTTGTTTCAAGTTTAAAGAAAGGTATTATGAAGTTAAAGACGGAGGATTGATAGAAATTGATAAAGGAAGATTCATTGATTGGTTCAGAAATCTCTGTAATTGTTAAAAATGGAGAAGTATATCCTAAAGAAATAAGGGAAAGGTGTGATTGTAATACAATAGTTACCCTAAAGAACAAAGACAACTTAACATTGTGGGTGGGTACTTGCCCAAAATGTTATAAAGAAATAAGTGTAGGAGACAAAACCAATATTTAAAATGAATTTTAGAACAAAACATTCGGAAAAAGAACTGGAAAAGTTTATTGAAAAATATGAAAATAAAGTTGAGTGGGGTTGGATTTCAGAATGTCAAAAACTATCAGAAAAGTTTATTGAGAAATATGAAAATAAAGTTGAGTGGGGTTGTATTTCAGAATGTCAAAAACTATCAGAAAAGTTTATTGAAAAATATAAAGATAAAATTGATTGGTATTGGATTTCAAAATATCAAAAACTATCAGAAAAGTTTATTGAGAAACATGAAAATAAAATTTATTGGCATTTGATTTCAAAATATCAAAAACTATCGGAAAAGTTTATTGAAAAATATGAAAATAAAGTTGATTGGTATTGGATTTCAGAATATCAAAAGTTATCAGAAAAGTTTATATTGAAAAATATAGAGAAAGTGAATATTAAATGGTTATTAAAAAATGAAAAAATTAAACTATCAAAAGAATTTATTGAGAAAATAAAATTCTTGAAAGAAATATGAGGTAAAGAAAAAATGGTTAAAAAAAAAGAAAAAGTAGAACACATGTGTGAATTTTGTAAAGAAAGAAAGGCAGAAGTATGTTTGGATGTTTCAGGCAGAGGACTATGCAAAAGATGTGGACCTGTTGAAAGAGCAGAGTAGGAGGTATAAAATGAGCAAAATAGATAAAGAAGCATTAAAAGTTATTGCAACAGATAGAATAGTAACCAAAACCTTAGACGGAATAATAAACAACCTAGAACTTAGTATTAATGTATATGAAAGAAGAAATTGCGATTATCACGCAAAAAGATTCATAAGGGCAGTATTTGACAACAACGAAGCTAAAGTAACAGAGTTTGTTGCGTATTACACCCAACAAAAACAAGAGCTATACGGAGGAAAATAAAATGGGAAACAACATAGACTTTGCCAGATTAGGTATGAATTCTATAAGGTGTAATAAATGTGGTAAGGACCTAGACTTAGAGGAGGTCGATATTGATTGTGATTTACAAACGCACAATCCGATGACTTTTGAATTGTCTTTACACTGTTTTGAGTGTGAAGAAAACAACGAAATAAAATTTAGAATAATGGAGGAAAAATAAAATGACGGAAGAATTTTGGAAGAAAAAATATTATGATAGTTTAGACCGACAAAAAGAAATAAAAATTGGACAGAGTGTAAACTTAGCCCAGAATGAGTTATTACAAACTTGTGATAACGCAAAGGAAGTGCTAGAGAAAATCAAAGACAAGAGTATAAAATACTATGAAGTGCTAGAAACTCTAACCAATGCTTTGTTAATACCAAAGAAAGCAGAGAGCAATTCGGGAATTGTGATACCGAAAATACAATGAAAGAAACTATACTGAAAATAAAAGGAAAGGTTGTTGGCAAAATCGCAGGAGATGAATACATCACCACCAGAGACAAGTCTAAACATTATATGTTTAAGTATGAGGGTTATGGGATAAACCAAAAGATACTGAACTTTTTAAAAAGCAGAGAAGTAAAGAAGATTCGTATCAAAGTAGGAAGTGAAGTGTTCTTATTTAGTTTAAATGACTATCTAAAAAGCACAAACACTTATGACAATGACGGAGATTATCAACGATTCGTGAGCATAAACGAAACATTTAAAAACATAAAACTTAATAATTACATTAAGTAACGGAGGAAACAAATATGGCATTTTTAAAACAAAAAGAATTAGTGGGAAAGGCATTTAGTATTGAGTTCAAAGATAGTAAGAAGCATATTGCAATATGGGATGACGAAGAAAAGAAAGTAATTAAGTTAGGAGAAAGCTTAACACTTAAAGACGGAAGCTCAGTAGTATTCGAGGAGTATATCAAGCTTGGAGAACAAGACAAGAACAGATACAGGCACATGATTAGTTTCATAAGAAAGATTGATGTAGGAACAGGAGAAGATAGTTATTGTGGATTCACAAAAACCGTTGAGGACCAAATTGTTCAGTTAGTAGATAGCTTTACAAACCTAGACCTTGATTTCTCAACACTAGCATTTGTATTAACAGCACAAGAAAATAACAGACAACAACCATACAAAGTCGGTGCTAAGAAAAAAGGAAGCGATGAAAAACCTGCAGAAAAAGTAGAATGTGTAGATGTTAGTGTTCCAAAAGTAGGGGATTCAACAGAAGTAACTGAAAAGGAACAGAAGATTATAGACACCTATGTAGAAACTATAAAGGCACAGGGCTATGACGCAAAAAGCGATGAAGTAAGAGCAAGTTTTATTAGTGGATTCGTAGACAACGGAGTTGCAGAAGAACGAGCTAAGAAGCTATATGATGCGCACATAGTGAAGTAACGCCACATGGTGTTCTTTACTAACAAGAAAAGCTCATTACCTAGAGAGCAAGAGTTGTTCTTTAGGTTAATGAAGCAGAAATTCTTTTTTTCAGATAAAGAAGTACTACTCTGGAAAGACTTTGTAAAAATATGGAGAGAGGTTTACCAAAAATGAACGAGTATACTGTTTTAAAGTCTAAAAACAATAAAATTATATTGAAGAAAAACTTTGAAAGAAATGGAAACAACTACTCTGAGGCATTTGAAATAGTATTTATTAAAGAAGATATTTTTATGGCAGTGGTACATAAGGGGCTTTCAAAAGGAAAGTACATTACCCCTTATGATATTAATCTTTTGTTCGACAATCACGGGTTCAAGGAATCTAAACCAACTAAAGAAGATTTAGAAATAATATTCATGGGAGAAATATAGGAGATGATAAAATGAAAAGAAAAAAATACTACCCCTTTTACAGGTCAGAAGAAAATATGTCTGAAACAGACTTTGAAACAACTTTTCCTAGTCTAAAGAATAAATTAGTCGAAGTAAGCAAAGTTCCCACTAAAAAATATTATCAAGAAAAAGATATATGGGAAAATTGTCTTGATAAACAAAAAGTAGTAAACACAATACAAGATAAAATTGACTTACTTGAAAAACATAAAATATCTCGTCGCTTCCTTCATGACTTGATTGCTGAACTGGATTTGAGTATGCCGATTTATTAGGAGAACAAGAATGAAAATAATAGTCCCGAAAATAGAAATGAAATTACCACAAACAGAAAAGAAGTTAGACTTATTCATAGGTATAAATATTTCCATAGATGGAGAAAAGGTTTCTTTTAAAGGTGGTTTCGTAAAAGAACGAGAAGGCACAAGCAAAACAACAAAAGCAAAGAAACAAAAGAAAAAAGAAGATACAGAACAAGGAGAAAAACTTGAAAGTAAAAAAGGTGGTGAGGTAACAATATGAAAACTAAAAACCTTACTCTATCCGAAAGAGCAAAACATTGGAGGAGTAAGTACAAAACAATCGAAAGAGAAACCATTAGATTGCGTAGACAAAACAAATTATTAAAAGATAAACTAGAATTCTTACAAGTGTCAAGAAGCCAAAGTGTTAGTAGGGGTAGAGGAAAGTGGCTAAGTATTCTGAAAAAGCACAGGAGAGAAACAAAATGAAAACACAAGCACAAATAAGTGTCGGAGAAAATATAGTATCTGGTGGAGAAGAATTTTATGAAGTAGAATTAGCAGTACGATTAAACAAAGAACAACTCAAAGAATTGTTAGACAAATCTAAAATGAATCGTGTTGAGGTGCAAATATGAAAGACGAATTAGTAGACATAAAAGGATTAGGAGAAGCTTCAATAGAAAAACTTAAAGAGATAGGTGTAGAAACATTAATCTCCTTAGCAACACAAAACCCGACAGAAATGGCTAATGTAACAGGGATAGGAGAAAAACAATGCCGTAAATTTATTAACGAAGCTAACGAAAAGTGTCAATTAGGATTTGAAACTGCAACAGAGTTCACAAAAAAAAGAGAGAAATATTCTAAAATTAGTACAGGATATTTACCATTTGATGAAATGTTAGAAGGGGGCTTTGAACAAGGACATATAAGCGAAGTACACGGTGCAACAGGTAAAGGAAAGAGCCAATTATCGCACTTAATGGTAGTAAGAGCTTTGATGAATAACAAAACAGATAAGAGTTTATACATTGATACTGAAAATACTTTTTCAAAAGAACGAATATCAGATTTTGCAAAAGCAAATAAGTTAGATATTAAAAACACTCTTAACAGAATTAAAATTGCAAGAGCATATAATTTTGATAATCAAGTTCTATTAATTAAAAAAGTTGAAGAAATGTTACAAAAAGATAGTAATTATAGAATTTTAGTAATAGACAGTTTAACAGCACACATGAGAAGTGAGTTTTCAGGTAGAGGACAACTTGCAGATAGACAAGCTAAACTTAACAAACACATGCACGACATTATGAGAATTGCAGACATTTATAATTTGGTTGTAATAATAACTAATCAGATATTAAGTAATCCTGCTATGATGTACGGTAATCCTGAAATGCCTGTTGGAGGGAACATATTAAGTCATAATTGTGGTACTATGATTTATTTTAGGGGAGGAACAGGAGGATGTACAAAAGCAATAGTTGTTGATAGTACAAAATTACCAAAAAACGAATGTGAATTCTTTATAACTAAAGATGGATTCTCAGAAAAAAAACAAAGCATTTAACAACATTTAACTAATGTCTGAGAAGTCTCCTTCCTTTAGGTAGGAGATGAATCAGACATAGAATAGAAACCTTTATATACTAGTTGGTTATACTAATATTATGGTAACCAAATATAAGTGGGATAAAAATAAACATTCGGTATATTCACTTCATTATCATCTAATTATTTGTGTAAAATATAGACAAAAAGCATTTACTAATAATAAAATAATAGATAGATTAAAACAAATAATTGAAGATATATCAGAAAAGTTTGATGTTGTTATAACTAATCAAGAAACAGATATAGACCATATACATATATTATTAAAATGTAAACCACAAACAGAAATAATAAAATATATTAATTCATTAAAAGGCGTAACATCAAGATTATTAAGACAAGAATTTCCAGAGTTGAAAAAAATATTATGGGGAGAACATTTTTGGTCTCCGAGTTATTGTCTTATAACAACAGGGCAAGTTACGTTAGATAAATTAAAAAAATATGTAGAATCACAAGGTAAAAATGAGAGTTTATAAATTTCAGTTAAAACCAAGTAAACACCAAGAGAAACAATTACAAGATACTCTTAATCTTTGTAGATTTACATATAACAAACTTCTCGAGAAACTCAATACACAAGAAAAAATAAACCGTTCTGAAATACAACATCATATAATAGAACTAAAGAAAGAATTTCCCGAACTAAAAAACATATATTCAAAAACATTACAATACGAGTGTTATAGATTGTTTAGTAACTTACGAGGATTAAGTAAATTAAAAAAGAATGGTAATAAAGTAGGTAGATTAAGGTTTAAAGGTTATAGATGGTGGAAAACTTTTGTTATGAATCAGAGTGGTTATAAATTAATTAAAACAAACAGACATTATGATAAATTACATATTTCAAAAATAGGAAATATTAATATAAGAACTCATAGAGTTATTGAAGGCAATATTAAAGGAATTATTATAAAAAGAAAAGTTAATACTTGGGAAGCACATATCATTACAGATGGAAAATATATTATCTCTAAAGGTGAAAAAGAAATCGGGATAGATATGGGAGTGTTAAATTTTTTACACACGTCTAATAATGAAAAAATTGACAATCCTTTATATATGAATAAAGAGTTAGACAAACTAAAAAGTATTCATATAAAAATAAGTAAAACAAAAAAAGGTAGTAAGAATCGTAAAAAGCAATGTATTAAATTAGAAAAAGTTTGGGAAGATATTGATAATAAGAAAAAAGACTTTTTTCATAAAGTTACAACTCATTTGGTTACTAATAGTAAATTTATAGCTGTTGAAAAATTAAACATAAAATCAATGGTAAAAAATGTCAAAGGTAAATATTATAACCATAGAAATATTTTAGATAGTAGTTGGGGGATGTTTTTATCGATGCTTAAAGTCAAGGCTGAAAGTGCTGGGATTGAGTATGTAGAAGTATACCCAAAAAATACTTCAAAAATGTGTTGTAGATGTAGTAAATTACAAGATATGCCGACTAATATAAGAACTTATAATTGTTCTTGCGGACATATTATTGATAGAGATTATAATGCTAGTATAAATATACTTGCTAAGGGTAAGGGACTTACCTTTGTTGGAGAGGAATGGTTACATTCCTTGATGAATCAAGAAGCCACGTCGTTCACGGCGTGAGTAGTTCACATAGTAATTGTGTTTTAAAAAACAAAAGAGGTGTTGAGATGTTGAAACAAATTATGAGATTATTAAGACCTAGGGGAAACCCAATGTGTAAAGATTGCGGGTTCTTTTTATCTTGTGAAGCTTGTAATAAAAAATATAGTAAAAGAGATATTAAACTAAAAAAACGAGGAAAATAAAATGATTAAAGCAGTAGATATGTTCAAAGATACAGAACTCCAGCACCAATACGGATTGAACGCAGTCTGTGGGTATGTTAGAAATCCAACCTTGTTCACAGAAACTAACATTATTGAAGGGAGCTGTGCAATAACTGGCGGACCGTGTAGCAGGACAGTTCCAATGAACGAATTAGAATGTAAGGTTTACTTAAATATGGCTAAGATTGTTGAACAACAAAGGAGTTATATGCCGAGGAAAAAGAAATGAAAAATAAAATACCAAAAGAAATGTTCTTTTACGAAACATTGAAAGCCTGGAATCAAAAAGTATTCAGTAAGATGATACCTTCTGACGCTTTGCAAGAAGAAATAAGTATAAAGAACAAGCGAACAGAAGAACAAGAACACTTTTGGACATTTATGCACAACAAAAAGAAATTTATAATTAAAAGTAAACAATACAGAACAAACAAAGAAACATTACTAAGAGAAGAGTATGATGTAATTGAAGATTTTCCAATAATAATAACTAAAACAAGCAAGATAACACATTATGGAAAAGTTATCCATGTAATAAACGGATTTGATAGTGTAAAAATCGGACCTGAAAGAAATCACACAGTAAAAGAAGTTATCGACACAGTATTTCAATTAGAACATTCAGAACCTGACCAATTCTTATTACTTAAATTAATAGCTTTCACAAGTTATGTAACTAGAGTTAATTGTAGAGTTTGTACTGAAGCAGGCACAGGGAAGGATAGTGTTTTTAATATCCTTAACTTACTTATGAATGATGTTTGTACAATAAACCCCCGAAGCACGGCTGCGGCAGAATATCGTCTTACAAACAAAGTATTGGTGCTTAATGAGTTAAGTAACCTTTCAGCAGACCAAGTTAGCATAATGCAAGAACTAATCTTGATGATTGGCGATATGAGTATGAGTTATAACAAAAGTACAAGAGGAAGCAGAAGTATAGGTAGTTTCGATACATACGATATAAGCAAATTAAGTTTAGTAATTCTTTACAACAATATTGAATATTATGAAGCAGTAGGACAAGAAAAGAAATTCTTTGATAATGTTTTTCAAGGTGCTGTCCCAGATAGATTTCTCCCCCTGAAACTAACTGGGCGGCTCTTAATGGACCAATTTGATTGTAGACCTAAAGTAAAAACATTACTGAAAAATCATACTGAAGATGTTAAAAAAATAATCAAGAGTTTAACATGGTTCAGACATAACTGGAATGCTTACCAAGAAGATAAATGGGAAAACCAAGTATCTACACCTTTACTGAAAGGCAGACACCAAATGCACTATTCAATAATCAGAAGAACAGTCCAAGCATATAGTGAAAGTCAAGAAGAATACAACAAAATAATAAGCACGTTGAATGAAGCACACGAGAATTACAGTAAACGAGAACTAAGAAAAATAGATGAAGGCACAGAAGCTGATGTGGAGGAAATTAACATTGACTAAAAAGATGCCCGATAATTTGAGATATTATAATATCAAAAAAGAAAATTTCATCATATTCACAATTGAGAGAAGTTTTTTATTTAAGTGAAGTTATTGGAAATATTTATGAGAATAAGGAACTGGTGTAAAAATGAATCCAAACATTACAAGATTATGTAAAGGAGCAAACGAAGTCAAAACTATAACTCACAATGGTGGTGGAAAAAACGTAGAATATTTTACAGTAGATGAACAAAGCGTAACTATAACAATAAAGAAAACAACAACAGTTCCGTTAAGCAAGGAATTTGAGTGTACTTGTAAACATGCAAGTCTTTTCGGAACACAACACAACATACCTTGTAAGCACATATTTGCGGTGATACATTGGCTTGTTGAAAATAATGAGGTGAAAAAATGAAAATGGTAGTAGTATCGGGTTTTTTTAATCCTCAGAAACAAAACATTTAAAAACTAACGGATTAATATAGCCCTTATGGCAAACAGAAAACAAATTAAAAAATGTGAATGTGGAAAACAATTTGAGAGTACACAATGGAATCAAATCTACTGTGGTTCTAAAACAAAAAAAACAGGTTGTTCTTATAAAAAACATTTAGAAAGAATTGCAAAAAAACAAAAAGAATATCTTAAAGACCCAAAATACAGAAAAAAACAAACCAATTATATTTCGGAATGGCAAAAGAAACAGAGAGCTAACAACACAGAATATGCTCAAAGACAAAGAAAACTAAAACGTGAAGCGGGGAGAAGCGAACACGGAAAAGAAGTGTCAAGACTATGGCGTAAAAATAATATAAAGAAAGTTCTTGGGTACAATCGGAGGAGACAAATGAAAAAAAAAGGAGTTATAGGAACTCATACAGAAAAAGAATGGACACAACTAAAAAAATCAACAGGTAACAAATGTTTAAAATGTGGAGAAACAGAAAAAACTCTCAATAAAAAATGGGAACACACCAACTTTCCAGGACTTACCAAAGACCATATAGACCCAATATCGAGAGGGGGTACAGATTATATAAAAAACATACAACCATTATGTATTAGTTGTAATGCAAGAAAAAAAGATAACAAACTGAAGATGGTTGTTGTGAGTGGTTACTGGAATCCTCTCCACGTTGGGCATTTAGAAATGATAGAAGAAGCAAGTAAGCTAGGAGATAGATTAATAGTAATAGTAAACAATGACGAACAAGTAAAACTAAAAGGAAGCAAACCATTCATGACGGAAGATGACCGAGTAGCAATAGTCTCAGCATTAAGAGATGTAGACGGAACATTCTTATCTATTGATGAAGATTTGAGTGTTTGTGAAAGCTTAATAGCATTGAACCCAGACGTATTTGCTAACGGAGGAGACAGACATCAAGATGAAGTGCCAGAAAGTGAGGTGTGTGAGGAGTTAGGTATTGAAATGGTTGATGGGCTAGGTAAGAAAATAAGAGCAAGCAGCGAACTAATTAGTAATTATAAAAATAATGAATAAACAAAAAAGAGCCAGACTTGTTAACGACAACATACAAAAGATAGTTGTTTCAAGCAGAACACTTAATTGTGTAAGGTATAATATACATAACAAACCTAAACATGAATTGAAGAAAGCAAGCATTTGTTTAGATGCACAAATGAAAGGATTCGATTATGTTACAGAAGCAAAGTTTAAAGATGGTAGCGGGATATGTGACATTTTTTTGCCAGAATTGGATTGGGCAATAGAAGTGTTAGACAGTGAAACAATGGTAAGATTTAATAAAAAGAAATATCCAGTAAGAAAGATAATCCCAGTTAAAGTAAATGAAAAATTTAAGGTATGAAAATGAATTTTAGAACAAAACATTCGGAAAAAGAACTGGAAAAGTTTATTGAGAAACATGAAAAAAAAGTTGAGTGGGGTTGGATTTCAGAATGTCAAAAACTATCAGAAAAGTTTATTGAGAAATATGAAAATAAAGTTGAGTGGGGTTGGATTTCAGAATGTCAAAAACTATCAGAAAAGTTTATTGAGAAATATGAAAATAAAATTGAGTGGTATTGGATTTCAAAATATCAAAAACTATCAGAAAAGTTTATTGAGAAACATGAAAAAAAAATTTATTGGCATTTGATTTCAAAATATCAAAAACTATCGGAAAAGTTTATATTGAAAAATATAGAGAAAGTGAATATTAAATGGTTATTAAAAAATGAAAAAATTAAACTATCAAAAGAATTTATTGAGAAAATAAAATTCTTGAAAGAAATATGAAGAGGTATGAAATATGAAAAAGGAAAAAAGTCCAAAATATAAAAATAAACTTAAAAACAGGTTAGGACAAGAGTGTGTTTATTGTGGGTGTAGTAATCCATTAATATTAACAATAGACCACATAGTGCCATTGTCAAGGAAAGGGACAGATGATGATGAAAATAAACAAGTGTGTTGTTACATATGCAATAATCTTAAAGGAAGTCTTACAGATAAAGAATTCAGAAAATACTACAAATCTTTATGCGACATGCACAGTCTTGCAAAGCTAAGAATAACAAACTTACCAGACAGAATCGGATTAGAATTCAATAGCCACCATTATCCTGAATTTAATTTTGGAGGGACAGACGAACAGAAACTACCAGCGGAAAAGAGACCAATAATAAAATGAACGAACTAGCAGAAACTATACAATACAATAATAAAGAGGTACTTGTTTCGGGAGACATAATATTTTATGATGGCAAAACAAGGTACACCTCTTACGGAATTAATGAAATCTCTGCAAGTGCAAACTTTACACGTAATCTTACTTTAAAAGATATTTTTTGCAAGTACATTTCAAACATAAGTTTGCCAATAAACGATTCACAAAACCACCCTGCAGAATTGTTGCGTACACTTTGTAAAGCAAATAAAGGATTTGAACAGTTTATTAAGTTTGAAAAACAAACAATAGTTTATGATTATTCTAGTCAAAAAAGGAAAACTCATAAATTAATTAATGTTAAAATAATTAAAAACATACCAGAAATAGAGTTAAGAAAAACTAAAAAGAATTATATAATTATAAAATATGCAAAAGTAAATGAGAGTTTTATTAATTATTTTGTTTGGTTCAAGGACAAACTATTTAAAGAAACAGGAAATTTTAAATTGATAATTAAAAAAAGAAAGTTCTTAAATCTGTTTGCTTACCCTTATAGAAATAATAATTTTGATGAACTAATCGATGAAATGCGAGAATGGTTTAAACATTCTTCAAACAACGGACCAAAAACGATATCGGAATACTCTGAAGCTAAAGCAAAAGAATTGTTAGGTTTGGATTTGGACAGTTGGTTAGAAGGATTAAAATAAAGTGATTCCAGAAAAGGTACAAGACATAATTAATAATCTTGGACATCCTGACTTGGAAGTGTCAGGGAAATATCCAAACGGTTCTTGGCTTAAATGGAAAAAGGCATTATCTATCAGTGATTTACATATTAGCGAATGGGATAAATATACTGAACGAACAATTGCGCCTTGTGAAGTGGTATTAGATTATGATGACTTTTCTTGTGTAAGATGCGGAAAAGAAACTAACAATTTAAAATGTCAACATTGTAAACATATTCACACAAAACTTAAAAGGAAATGTATGATACGAAAGAAAGTCAGATTGATTATTGAACAATTGGATGAACAAAATTATAAATATAAAGCTTACAAAACTGGTGGGAAAGGATTCCATATTCATATGATATTCCCAGAATTGGTATTCTTAGAACATAATAAACGAAGAAAGTATAAGATTAACATAATAAAAAAATTTGATGGAGAACTAATAAAGGCCAGTAAACGAGTAATGATTATGCTTGAAGGAAGTAAACATAGAAAGACTGGTTCAAGGAAATTATTAATTAAAGAAAAAAAAGGTAATAATTATGGTTTATTTGAATGGGAACGGCGTAAAAGATTAAAACATTTAAAAAGGAAGTTGTTGTTTTCACCAGTTTTCATGCTTTATTGATTTTTTTTATAGAGGATAAAACCAAAATATAGCAAAGTTTTTAAATTAAAAAACAAAATAGACAGATATTAAGTCAAAAAGGTGTTTTTTACGGAGGTATAAACATGACAAAACAAGTAACTAGTAAAGCATTTTCATTAAATGGTTGGGACATTAAAAAGTTCTTAGAAGGTAATGGAAAAGCATTGAAAGAAATATTAAAGTTCGCAGTACCATTCGTCATAGCAAAAATGACTATTCAATATCCTGGAGCAGAATACGCAATAGGTATCGTTGGTAAAGGCGTTCTAGACATTGCAGAGTTTTACTTAAAAAAAGTAAACTTAAAGCAGTAATTGGAGGAATAAAAAAATGAAAACATTAAATTTAATTAAAAAAGTTGTCGCAATAGGACTTATCAGTGTTATGGGCTTAGGAGTATTGTCCGGATGTACTACAACAGGACCTACTCAAGACGAAATAACAGAACAAATTAACGCAGCAGCACAAAGTGCAATGGCAAGCGTTGACATAACAGCAGACAATCAAGCAGTAATTAATGCAGCTACACAAGCAGTAAGTGCAGAAAATGCAAGACTTCAAGCAGTTCTTGAAGATGCAAAAGCAGCACAAGCAGAAATAGCAGCAGAACTTGCAGCAGCACAAAGTACAGGAGTGGTAGACGAAAACGGCGAAGTTGTAGATATTGAAGAAGTATCTCTTAGTGGATATGTAATAGACGACATAGCTTTAGACGCAGACTTCGAAGAAACTCTAGACAATGATGACTACGCAGAATTATACTACCAAGATGTAGAATATGATGGTGAAGATTACGTTGCAGAAGAAAAACTATACATTAGTTCTGATGTAAAACCAGTACTTAATATAGAAGACTTTGATGGTGAAGTAGCAGTAGAAATCGTAGATGACGATGCAATTATATACAAAGTAGAATTTGATGAAGCTATTCAATTAGAATCAGATGATGAAGACGAAGTATTAGCAATTGACTTCTTAGGACAACCACTGAAAATAATTAGTTACGATAACGACACAAGCGAAATCGAATACAGACTTTCTGAAAGATTTGTTAAAAGTGTTGGTGACGAGTTTACAGTTGATGGAAAAGTAGTTAAGATTGTTGCAGTAGGAGAAGACGGAGACGAAGCTTACATTTCAGTAGACGGAGTATCTGACAGTGTTGATGAAGGAGAAACAGAAAAAATCAATGGTATAGAAGTATACGTTGAAGATGTTTTCGCATCAGACTCTTATAACGCAGTAAAAATCTATGTTGGTGATGAAGTATCTGAAACCGTACAAGACGGTGACGAATATGAAGCTGATGACAGGTATAATTGGGTAATCGAAGGAGATAGTGACGGTATAACTGCACTTGGAGTTACACTAGACAGAACATTCGAAGATGACGACGAAGTATTAATTGAAGGTGCAATGGTAACATTACCCGAAGAATATATGGCAGTTGAATTCGCAGGAGTTAAATACATGGACGTACTTGATTTAACATTAGATTTATCAAGAACTAAAATGGAAGTTGAATTCACAGGAACTATCGAAGTAGATGGCGACAAAGTGGACGATGGAAAATTAACTATACTTGACGACTTAAGCTATGAGTACGACTACAAAGACGACACAGAAGAAAGTTCTGACTTTACTGACATCAAAATTATTCATGATGACAGAGAACTATCTTTAAGTATTAACGCAACATCCATATTAATTTATGATGCAGACGTTACATACCAATTTGTTTATGAGTTTGGAGATGATTCAGAGTTCTCAGAGTCCTTACAGGATGCTGCAGAGATGAATGAAGATGACAACTACAGACTAGTTAATGGTGACCTATTATACAGTTCACAAGTTAACGAAGCAAGTGACGAAGAAGATACAGTTGTTATCGGATTAGTTAGTGACGAATCAGTCGAGTGTCTATTACGAGTAAGGAAGTAATTCCTTATTATTTTTTATTTTTTTTATAATTTCTAAAAAACCATTCAATTAAAACAAAATAAGTTAAGTAAAAACATATAATAAAAAACAAAAAAAAGTAATTCATTTTACTGATTCTAAAATCTTATCCATTTCTTTACCAACAACTTCCCAACTAAAATCCTTTCTCAAAATTCTACTTGCCTTCATTGCCTTGGCTTTCTGATTCTTATAATCCTTCTTCATCTTACCTAACAATTCTACAAGATGATTTGTGCTAGGAACATCCCATTGTGCGTGCCACGTAGGACCAACATAAGGAAATACTTCTTCAGCATTAGTTTTTCTTAAGGTTTTAATTAGTAAAGCATTATCTTCTGTAAGGTATTCTTTTAATCCGCTTGTGTCAGTTGCGATTACTGGTGTTCCACAACATAAACTTTCTAATGGAATAATCCCAAAACCCTCGCTCATACTTGGAGCAACAAGACACTTAACGCTTCTTAACAATTCAGCGAATTTCTTTTCTTCAAGATTTTGGTCAATAACTGTAATTCCTTCTTTTGCAAGTCCCAAATCGTCAATACAGTTGTCCCAGGCAGTATTGTCACCGTTAAAATAAATACCACTTAACTTTAATATTAAATGTGCATCGTCATTACCTTTTTCTTTTTTAAACTTCTTCCATGCATCTGCAAGGATTCTAAGTCCTTTACGGTCTTTCTTTGTTCCACGATACGTTCCAATGAATAAGTATAAAAACTTGTCAGCCAATTGTTTAGGTAAATCTATCTTATCGCCTTCTGGACAAAACATTTCTGGGTCAACACCATGATGCAACACTTCAACGTTCTTTAACCCATTTGCTTCGTACAAGTCTTTACAATACTTACTGGGAGTTAATATCTTCTTTATTCTCTCATCCTTCATAACTTGGACCCATTCAGGAGGCATCACGCTTCCTTCATAAGCTAAAAAATATACGATGTTATTCATGTGCAAGTTTCCTGCAAGACTTAATCTAATATTACTTTCTCTAATTGGAGGTTGA
>Ga0222627_1000091_pt1 | contig 55191 bp, 46 predicted proteins | sample AntAcemetageno93_FD_179859 | JGI IMG/M metagenome (GOLD analysis project Ga0222627, IMG submission 179859) | Saline water microbial communities from Ace Lake, Antarctica - #93 | ecosystem: Environmental > Aquatic > Non-marine Saline and Alkaline > Saline | place: Antarctica: Ace Lake | collected... | reverse complement strand
TTAACACTGCAGGTACTTACTGGGTGCAGGTAGCATATCCCGGCGGATGTGTTAGCAACGATACCATTGTTGTTTCAATAGGATACAGAATAGAAGGCGATATTGTTTATAAGAATTTAGCCAATACACCAATAAATAATACAAAACTGCTACTTACAGATGATGTTGGTAATAAAATTGATTCAGTTATAACAGCTGCAAATGGTGATTATCTGTTTGCCGGCCTGACCAATGGGTATTATCATACGATTCCTCAATGTACCAAGATCTGGGGTGGTGTTAACTCAACAGATGCTCTTGCTATTATGAAACATTTTGTGGGTTTAATTTATTTGTATGGTTTAAATGCTGAGGCAGGAGATGTAAACAGCACAGGATTTGTTAATTCGGCCGATGCACTTATGGCACAACAGCGCTATCTGGGTATGATAACCTCATTTACTGCAGGCGATTGGGTTTTCGAAAACAATACTTTGCCCTTACTGGGTGTGAGTATTATTAATGATTTTTATGGACTCTGTTATGGAGATGTTAATGGATCATATACACCTCCTTTAACAAAACAATCACCTTCGGTTTACCTTGAATCACAAAATGTAATTAATGTTGTAGAAGATCAAATAATTGATATCCCACTAAGAATAGAGACACCAATTAATGTTGCAGCTATTTCACTTGAGCTTAATTATCCTGAAGAGTTAATTATTATAGAGGATGTAACACTGGGTAAAAACTCAATCGAAAATGTATTATTCCATGTAAATGACGGTGTGCTGAGAATCTCCTGGTATACACTTGAAGGTATCTCCTTTAATGTGGATGATGTGCTGCTAAACCTTAGTGTCAGCATAAAAAAAGCGGTTAGTGCAAATCATAATGATTGCAATTTTAATTTAGGCTCAAATTGTGAATTGGCAGACTCTGATGTTCAAGTTATCAGTGATGTGAAACTGAATATTCCCAAACTACAGGTTAAGGATGTTTCATCAGGTTATTATCTCGGATATAACTACCCAAATCCTTTTTTATCTCATACGCAAATTGAATATGGTTTAGCCGAAGAAGGTTTTGTTCGTTTAAAGGTATATAATGTTCTTGGTGAAGAGGTAGCTATTCTTGTGAATGAACACAAGGAAAAAGGAAATTATAAAGTAGATTTTGATGCCTCCGATCTCAAAGCAGGAAATTACTTTTACATTATTGAGGTTTCAGGGAATACTTCAAGCTTCATCAAAACGAGAATGATGCAGCTGAATTAGCTGTTCAATGGTTCGATTGTTAATTGTTTCTATTGTTATATTGTTAATTACTGATACCTGTTAACCTGCAACCTGCTAACTTTTTAGCCAATTTCAAACATATTTGCTTTTTCTCAATTATTTTACTATTTTTGGTAAAATATTCCTAAATATCACAGCTATGAAGAAGTTAGCATCATTCCTTTTCATAACAATTCTTATTCAGTTTTCAGCTCTGGCCCAACCTTGTCTGCCTAATGGAATCACCTTTAGTACACAGGCTGAAATCGATAGCTTTCAGGTCAATTATCCGGGTTGTAATACCATTGATGGTGATGTTGAGATAAATGCTTACAATATTTTTAATTTAAATGGATTAAATATCTTGACCGAGATCAGAGGCGATCTCAATATCCATAACAATGATGTTCTTGCTGATTTTACAGGCCTTAATAACCTAACTTTAGTTGGTGGAGATTTAATAATTAGGCTTAATCAGTCACTTGTAAGTTTAACAGGACTTGGCAACCTTACTAATATTGGTGGGGAGTTGTGGATTGAGTACAACCATGCTCTTAGCTATTTAACTGGTCTGGATAATGTTACAACTGTTGGTGATCATCTTACCATTAAATATAATGATCTCTTTTCGAGTTTCTCAGGATTGGATAATTTAATAACCATAAATGGAGATTTATTTGTTACCCACAATAATTTGCTTACTGATTTAACCGGTCTGGGAAATCTGGATACTATCCATGGGCGTTTATGGCTTACATATTGTTATGGACTTACAAGCTTGTCAGGTTTAGGTAACCTTGAATCAATTGGAGGTGTCCTGAAATTGAAAAATAACTCTCTCATGGTCAGTGTGAATGGTGTTAATAATCTGAATTCGGTTGGGGGAGGCCTTGAAATTAGAGGAAATGGAAATCTGTCTGATTTATCAGGCTTTAGCAATCTAAGTTATATTAGTGGAAATGTTGGTATTTACTCAAACTATGCATTAACCGGTTTAACAGGTCTGGATAATATAAATCCCGATTCAATTAATGGTTTATCTATTACTAATAATTCTGCTTTATCCTTTTGTGATGTACAAAGTATTTGTGATTATTTAGATAGCCCAAACGGAACTATTGACATACATGACAATGCACCAGGTTGTAATATCTGGCTTGAAATTTATTATGCTTGTTTAGCGACATTACCACAAACAATCTCTGGAAAAGTTATCTATGGCGATACATTAACACCTCACCAGGCAATTAATAATGCTCTACTTATCCTTCATAATACTAATGGAATTACTGTGGATTCAACCATAACAGACGCAAACGGAGACTATCAATTTAATAATCTTTCAGACGGCACTTATTATATCCAAACTATATGCACAAAGGCGTGGGGCGGTGGCGGTGCCAGTGATGCTGTGGCTATTATGTGGCATTTTGTGAAACTACTCACTTTTACAGGTATTAATGAAAAGGCCGGTGATGTTGATGGATCAGGATATCTTAATTCTCTTGATGCACTATATATTGCTCATAGATTTGTGTTTATGATAACTTCATTCCCTGCAGGTGATTGGGTTTTTGAAGAAGATATAATAACTGTAAGTGGAGCAAATGTAGTACAAGATATTAAAGGCTTGTGTGTGGGGGATGTAAATGCTTCGTGTGTGGTACCCTTTAATTAATGGTTAATGATTAATTGTTAATTATTAATGACTGAACACACAATCTTGAACACGCAACTGATTTAATAATTTTCAAATTGACATTTTACTTTTTATATTTCTCGAGGTATTAGAAAAATATTAATTTTGTATTGAAGTATCACAATACATAATTAACTGTCATGAAAAAAACTTTTTCTGCCTTAATATTTTTTCTTTGTCTCTTTGAGGCTGAAAATACAAGGGCAGTTGTAATAACTACTGTACCTGGTATCACATCATGCCCAAACCAGACAATTATTGTTCCTGTACTAGTGGAAAATATAGCTAATGTCAGCTCAATTTATCTTTATCTAGATTATAATATCTTAAATGGCATTTCTGCTCCAGGTGTCCTTACATACATTGGTTTCCAGAATATGCATCCGGCACTAAACAATGGGCTTATTATTAATAATAGTGTCGCCAATAACCGGATTTCAATGACCTGGTATCAAACTTATCTTATAAATATTTCTAATGATACACTTGTTGAATTGAAGTTTACTTATTCTTCCGGAACCACAGATCTGGATTGGGTAACAGGAGGCCTAAGCAAGTATTGGGGATTTACTTGTGGTACACTGCCAGCCACTTTTATCAATGGTAGCGTTAGCTCTGCAGGCTCATCTCCGGCAATATTGTCTCATCCACAGGATTCAACAGCATATAAAGGCGGAAACTGCAGCTTTACTGTTGCTGCATCAGCCGCAGTATCATATCAGTGGAAGCTTAGTACAAATAGTGGAGCAAATTGGATAAACCTCGCTGACACAGGTGTATATTCCGGTAGCGGGAGTGATGAATTGCAAATTACAGGACTGAGGATGGACATGAATAATAATTTATACAGATGTTATGTCACTGGTATATGCTCTCCTAATAAATATACAAACCCGGCTTTGTTAAATGTTATACCACTGGTAAAGGCCACTGTTGAAGATGTTAACTCATGCCCGGGAGAAGTAATTGTTCCCATTAATATTGAAGATTTTCTCGGTGTTGCTGAGTTCTCACTTGAACTTGACTACGACAGTACCATATTATCATTTGATACTTATCTTAATCCCAATTTTGCTTTATCCTCAGGTGTAATGAATGTCAGTGAAAGTGCAGGTCAGATAAGCATAGCATGGATTTCATCACTTCCGGCAAATATTCCTGACGAAACACTCCTTGAACTAAAATTCAATTCGCTGATCAGTGATACAATGTGTTTGTTGTCATGGAATACTACAACACTTGGTGCGTGCCGGTTTTCGGATACTCTGAATAATGAGTTTGCTTCAGCTTATACTGATGGAAATGTTACTATTGTTATTTGCTCAGATATTACTGGAAAAGTATATTATGATAATATCTTAGCTGCTGATATTGCAGATGTAAATGTATATCTTAATAAAAGTAGCATTATTGTTGATAGCACCATAACAAATGCTTCAGGTAACTATTTGTTTACAAGAGTGCCTAATGACACTTATACTATCAATGCTTCACGCGAAGGTGTCTGGAAAGGTGTTAATTCTGCTGATGCACTTATTATTGCACGCCACTTTGTAGGTCTGGATACACTAACTGGACTGCAGCTAATTGCAGCAGAAGTTGATTCATCAGGTTTTATTAATACCTTAGATGCGATGGCAGTACAACAAAGATTTGTAGGTATGATAAGCAGCTTTCCTACAGGAGATATGGTATTTGAGCAAGATACTGTGACTTTAAGTGATACAACAACTGTAAACGTTGATCTTTGTGGCTTATTCTGCGGGGATGCAAATGCTTCTTATATTCCCTATCCATTTACTTTTTTTGTGCCATCAAATAAAATTAAAACTCAACTTCCGCTTTTTGATCTGAAATCGCCTTAATATCTCAATAAATTCCTGCTTGAATGAATACTTAATATGATGTTGTTCCTGATTAAGAATGTATTTTATTACATCATCTTTTTGTGATTGTCCGTATGAGAAAGCACCATATCCTTGCTGCCAGTGAAACTTATCCCTGCATAGTTTGTTCCCGTTGATGAATCGTGATGATTCTGATTTTATATCCCTGACAAGGTCGGATACTTTAACATCCGTATTTAATCCCAGGAAGATATGGACATGATCCGGCATTCCGTTGATGGCAAGTAAGCTTTGTTCCTTATTCTTAATTGTATCATTAATGTGTTTATAGAGAACATTCTTTACTCCATTGTTGATAAGTGCCTCTGGGTTTTTTACCGCCAGGATCAAGTGGATGAGGATTTTTGAGAAATTTTTAGCCATAGCAAATTAATTTTGAATTATATTTTTAACTTTCATTTATTATCTCCGTGGTTCTCTGTGGCTACTTTGTGAAACTCTGTGATATAGCTGTTACACAGAGTTACACGGAGAATCCACTGAGTTTCACAGAGAAGAATTTCTATATTAGTTTATTTTTAGTCAAAAAAGTAACCTCTTTTATATCAACATTTTTATTACACTTCAGGAACGAGCGTATTATCTGGTGAACATCTCTGTTATTATTATATTTTTGAATATGATTGTCCAGTTTGTCTATTCTATTTGCTAATAACTTATCCTGTACATAACCGAATCCGGAATACTTTCCATTGGAAATTTTTATTATAGACTTTTCTGTTTCATTTCTCCCTTTATCAACAATAAAAAAGTTATCCTTTTCAAAAGAAAATCCGGAAATTATCTCATTCACCCTGGCATTATATTCTTCTGGTTTTTCTTCTCCTATACATGCTCCCTTGCATTGTTTTATCTGATAGTGAAAACAGCTTCCATTATTATCATATAAGCCACATAATTTCTGACAGAGTTCATTTTCTTCTGTTATTCTGAATAAATATTCTCTGGCTTCTTTTTGCGAAGTGAATGAAGTCAGGAGATTTTCATCTTCAATGTTTTTTGTGATCTTCAGCCGGATATAATTATTTTCATCAGTATAATAATAAAGACCATGATTAAAATCTGTCCGTCGTTGCTGAGTGTTATAAAAAGGCTTGTATCTTTTTATATCCTCTGATTCTTTCAAGAGCGCGATCAGCTCACTACCGGTGATTTCGTAAAAAATATTTGCAATCTTATTTTTAAGCTCAAGTGCTTTTTTTGTTTGGTTATTACTTAGGTGAGATAACATTCTGTTTCTGATGTTTTTACTTTTACCAATATATATTATCTCATTTTCCTGGTTAACAAAATAATATACTCCGGTTTCTTCAGGAATACTATCTATGATAGCTTTATCCAGTTTGGAATTCAGTCCTTTGACTGATATGTTTTCAAGGTCTTTATTGATAGATCTCAATAACTCAAATAGTTTAATAGTGGCCATGGCATCACCTGCAGCTCTGTGACGATTAACTATCTCTATGTTTAATTCTTTACACAAACTGCCAAGTCCGTATGACTTTTTGAGGGGAATAAGTTTTCTGCTAAGCTTGACAGTACATAAAGTTTTTCGTTTATATTCATATCCCAGGCATTTATATTCATTTTTTAGAAAGTTGTAATCGAAAGCAACGTTATGCCCTACTATTACTGTGTCTTCAGTAAAGTCGATGATTTTTTTTGCTAGCTCAAAAAAACGAGGAGCAAACTCCACCATTTTATTATTAATACCTGTCATCTGGGTAATTCTGTAAGGTATTTTTCTTTCAGGATTAATCAGGCTCACAAATTCATCAATAATCTTATTCCCATCATGAATAAATATGGCAATCTCAGTGATTTTATCACTAGCGGCATTAAGTCCGGTAGTTTCAATATCAATTATTGCATACATTTTTCAGGGAAATATTATAGATTAAGTTTTGTTTGTATCGCCATTACCTGTGTCTTGAGGGAATTAATGGTGTCGATGAGTTCTTTTTCTTTCATCTGGTTGGATTCGGGCATTTCGGAGCTTATGAAATTAATGAATTTCCAGACTTCTTTAACCTCCTTAATTGAAATATCATAGGGTTCGTACAATGTATTAAGTGAATGTAAAGTCAATATTTTTTCTGTTTTAATTTTGTTCTCTACCACTTTAAAAACAATTCCATCATCGAGGGTAAGAATAATATATGCCTGTTTGTTTTTAATAAAATTCCAGTTTTGAATAAATTCAGCGGTCACCCATGATCCATCAGGAATAGGGAACATGGAATCGCCGCTGATTTGGAAAGATCTGTATTTTTTTTCTTTATCAAGAAAAGGCATTTGAAAGGTTGGCAATACTTTGATATATTCAGGATCTGCAAACCCGCTTTTATATCCTGCTTTGGCTTTTTCGCTGACAAGCTCAATGTTTTCTTCATTTTCATTGTCGACCGTTGTAGCAAGAACCCTGAGATCACTGCCGTTGATGAAAATATCAAAGCCTCTTTCAATCTGTGAGACCTGGCTTTCAGGTAGCCCGGAAAGTTCAACTTTTAATAAAGTATCAACTGATATTCTGAAATATTTTGAAAAAGCTATCAGTGCTTTTATTCCCGGATGTGCTACTTCATTTTCGTAACCGCTGAGCGTAGAGCGTTTCATATCAAGCGAACAGGCTACATCATCCTGTGTGCGGCCTTTTCTTTTTCTTAAGAATTTGATGTTACTACTAAAGTACATGGTCTTGTTTTTATTGAATTTGAAATGAGTTTTTTAGCCACTAAATCACTAAAACTCGAAATCCCACTAAAGTTTATTACATGGAACTTATTGTTTTGTGATATTTTGTGCTTTAGTGTTTTTGTGGCATATTTTTTTAAGAATTCGTTTGTTTAATAAAAGAATGATTATATTGTGATCACAAAATTGATTAAAAACTAATCAAAAGTAATATAGCAAATATGAAATTCCAAATTTTTCTTAACCTTTTTTTAATTAAATCCCTTAAGTCTTTGATAATAAACAACTTTAAATACTTAAGGCACTTTAAATACTTAAGGCACTTTAAATACTTAAGGCACTTTAAATACTTAAGGCACTAATTAATGAACACCAGCGATCGCCACATAGTCCACTTCGATCTGGATACATTTTTTGTATCGGTTGAAAGATTGCTTAATTCGAAGCTTATCGGGAAACCTGTAATTATTGGGGGCACATCCGACAGGGGAGTGGTTGCCAGTTGCAGTTACGAATCCCGGAAATATGGAGTAAGTTCAGGAATGCCTATGAAGATGGCAAAAAACCTCTGTAGTGATGCAATTATCATAAGAGGTGATCATGAACAATATACTAAATATTCGAATATTGTTACAGAGATAATTGCTGAGCAATCGCCTGTATACGAAAAGGCTTCAATAGATGAACACTATCTTGATATTAGCGGTATGGACAGATTTTTTGGTTGCATGAAATGGGCTCATGAGCTTCGCCGTAGAATAATTAAAAATACAGCTTTGCCAATATCATTCGGACTGTCTGTTAACAAAACAGTTTCGAAGATAGCTACAAATGAAGCAAAGCCAAATGGTGAACTTCAGGTTATGAATAATGAGATTAAACCATTTTTATATCCTTTATCAATAAGAAAGATTCCCATGATAGGTAAGCAGTCGTACAGAATACTGCGGTCGATGGGAATTAATACCATTGAAACACTGAGTATGATCCCTGTTGAGATGATGGAGAAAGTGATGGGAAAAAATGGTATTGTGATATGGGAAAGGGCAAATGGAATAGACCATACACCTGTAATACCATACTCCGAGCGTAAATCAATAAGTACGGAGAAGACATTCGAAACTGATACTATTGATGTTGTAAGGCTAAGAGAAATAATAATCTCCATGACTGAAAAGATCGCATTTCAGTTACGAAAGCAAAATAAACTTACTTCATGTATTACTGTAAAAATAAGATACTCTAATTTTGATACACATACACTGCAAAAACGAATTTCCTATACATCTCTTGATCACCACCTTATCAGTGTGAGTACTGAACTTTTCGGCCGGGTTTTTCAGCGCAGGATGCTTATCCGACTCGTAGGCGTGAAGTTCAGTCATCTGGTCGGTGGAGTTCAGCAACTAAATATGTTTGAAGATACACCTGAAATGAGTAGCCTGTATATGGCGATGGATAGGTTACGCTTGAGATACGGGAAAAACTCGATAAGAAGGGCTGTGGGGGTGGGGAAGTGGCAGTGGCAGTAGCAGTAGCAGTAGCAGTAGCAGTAGCAGTGGCAGTAGCAGGAGCAGGAGCAGTCTTCAGTCGCCAGTCAACAGTAGGCAGTTGATAATCTGCAAAATAAAACTCGTAACACGTAACTCGCAACCCGCAACTCGCATCTCGTAACTTTTTACCATTAACCATTAATAATTAACAATTATCTATAACGCGCATTCATATTACAGCCTGAGGTACGGTACGCTTTCAATTGATAGATTGATAGAGCTTGCGAAACAGAATAATGTATCCGCTCTTGTTTTGTCAGATATCAATACTTCTATGGGGATAATTGACTTTGTGAGACTTTGTAAAAAAGAAGATATCAAGCCGATAGCAGGTATTGAATTCAGGGATGGCGACAGGCACTTATATACAGCTTTAGCCCGAAATAATGAGGGGTTCAGGGAGATAAACGAAAAGTTAAGTGGGTACAATCTTTTTAAATCGTCACTGGAAATACGAAATGGAGAGTTCAACAATGCTTATGTTGTTCACCCATTTGGCAGTAAATTATTAAAAGATCTTAAGGATAATGAATATATCGGGATTAAGCCTGCGGAAGTGAGGAAGCTGTTTTCTTCAGAATTTAAATATGATCAGTCAAGATTACTGATATCTCATTCTGTGAGTTTTGAAAACGAAGCCGGCTACATCTTACATAAGAATCTGAGGGCGATCGATCATAATGTTCTTATCACCAAACTATCGGATCAACAATATGCTACACCCGATGAGATGATGTTCTCACCGGGAGATCTTGCAGGATTGTATTCTGAATATCCTCAGATAATAAAAAATACAGAGAAGATCATTAGTGACTGCTTTATTGATTTTGATTTTCAATCTGCCAAAAACAAAAAAACATTCACCGGGAATGCCTATGATGACAAAATTTTGCTGGAAAAACTTGCAATTGACGGGCTGGAATACAGATATGGTAAAAGTAATAGGGAAGCGAAAAAAAGAATATTGAAGGAGTTAAGAATTATTGACCAGCTTGGGTTTTCATCTTACTTTCTGATAACATGGGATATTATACGCTATTCCATGTCGAGGGGTTTTTATCATGTTGGGAGGGGGAGTGGTGCCAACAGCATAGTTGCGTATTGTCTGAAGATAACAGATGTTGACCCTATTGAGCTTGACCTCTATTTCGAACGTTTTATCAATCCCAAAAGAACCAGTCCACCGGATTTTGATATTGACTATTCATGGAAAGAAAGAGAGGAGGTGCAGGATTATATCTTTAAACGTTACGGGCGAAAGCATACAGCACTTCTGGGTGCGACTTCAACATTTAAAGGAAAGTCTGTTTACAGGGAGCTTGGGAAGGTTCATGGATTACCTAAACATGAGATTGACGAGCTGGTTGAAGATCCATACAGGGGAAATCAGAAGAATAACATAACGCGTAATATTCATTCAATAGCTGAAATGATGTTCGACTTTCCAAACATAAGGAGTGTGCATGCAGGAGGTATTTTGGTTTCTGAAGAACCAATTACCTATTATACTGCCCTTGATCTTCCACCCAAAGGTTTTCCAACCACCCAATGGGATATGTATGTTGCTGAGGATTTAGGATATGAGAAACTCGATATTCTCAGTCAGCGTGGCATTGGCCATATAAAGGAATGTGTAGATATTGTTAAGCAAAATAGGGGCAGGAGTGTAGATTTTCACCAGGTGGAGCTTTTCAAGAAAGATGGGAAAGTCAGGCAGCAACTGAAGGATGGAGAAACTATTGGTTGCTTTTATATTGAGAGTCCGGCAATGAGAGGCTTGTTGAAAAAACTTCGATGCAGCGACTATCTCACACTGGTTGCTGCCAGCTCCATCATACGTCCCGGAGTAGCAAGGTCAGGTATGATGAGGGAGTATATTTACCGCTTTCATCATCCTGATAGCTTCAATTATATTCATCCGGTAATGGAAGAACAGCTCAGGGAAACATATGGAGTTATGGTATACCAGGAAGATGTACTAAAGATATGCCATCATTTTGCCGGACTTGATCTTGCTGATGCTGATGTGCTTAGAAGACTTATGAGTGGCAAGAAAAGAAACAAGTCAGAACTTGATAGGATTATAAAAAAGTTCTTTCAAAATTGTAATGACAAGGGATATCCGGAGGAAATATCAAAAGAAGTGTGGCGGCAAATTGAATCCTTTGCTGGCTACTCTTTCTCTAAAGCACACTCAGCTTCATATGCCGTTGAGAGCTTTCAGAGCCTTTATCTTAAAGCTCATTATCCGCTGGAGTTTATGGTTGCTGTTATTAATAATTTCGGAGGTTTTTATCACACATGGGTTTATTTTTTTGAAGTAAGGAAGCAGGGTGCCAACATTGAACTGCCCTGTGTTAACAAGAGCGATTATAATACTTCGATATCAGGTGTTGATGTTTATACCGGTTTTATCCATATAAGCAGTCTTGAGAGCCGTATTGCAAAAGAGATCCCACTTGAGAGAAAAAGAAATGGATTCTATGGAGGACTTGAAAACTTTATCGACAGGGTCAATATAGGCCTTGAGCAAATAATTCTGTTGATACGCATAGGTGCATTCAGATTTACGGGAAAGACAAAAGCCCAGCTGTTGTGGGAAGCACATCTCTATTTAAGAAGAAACAAGACCAATACGAATTACAAATCATTGTTTCATACACCTGCAAGGAATTTTAGTCTTCCAAGGCTGGAGTACTCATTGATAGAAGATGCTTATGATGAGATTGAGCTGTTGGGTTTTCCGGTCAGCATGACATTCTTCGATATGCTTAAAACGCAATTCCGTGGAGAGGTACTGGCCAGGGACCTTATCAATAATATTGGAAAGAAAGTGCGTATGATTGGATTACTTGTTACGATAAAGTTTGTAAAAACAGTAAAGCGTGAGATCATGCATTTTGCTGCATTCCTTGATGTTGATGGAGAGTTCTTTGATACAGTTCATTTCCCAAACACCTTGTATAACTATCCATTCAGGGGTAGGGGAGTCTACCTTATCTATGGTGAGATCACAGAGGAATTCGACTTCCCACTTATGACCGTAGAGAAGATGGCGAAGCTGGCGATTCAGGGTGATCCCAGGGATGAGTAGTTTCAGGTTAGTCTCGGGAAAGCCATTATTAAATAATTTTCTGCATTTTGAGGAAGTTTGCTTCGGTTGTTCCTCCCTCGCAAATTCTTTTTTTTAGATGAGCTTCTTCATTGAAGTCATATGCGAAGAATGACTATTGCGAGGAGCGAAGCGACGAAGCAATCTATTGGAATCCTGTGTTAATTTATTCTTTACTGCCTCCTACTCCTGCTCCTGCCACTGCCACTGCCACTGCTTCTGCCACTGCTCCTGCCACTACTCCTGCTCCTGCCACTGCCCCTTTTCCTAATTAACCACTCACCTACTTAACTACTTAACTATTTTGCGTAGTTCACTGCTCTCGTCTCCCGAATCACAGTGATCTTGATCTGCCCCGGATAGGTCATCTCATCTTGTATCTTGCGCGACAGATCGTATGAAAGCTTGTTAGCTTGTTCATCGCTAATTTCTTCTGAGCCAACTATTACCCGTAATTCTCTGCCTGCTTGTATTGCGTATGTCTTAACAACACCGGGATAAGAGAGGGCCAATTCTTCCAGATTATTAAGTCTTTTAATATAGGCTTCAACTACTTCCCGTCTTGCACCCGGGCGTGCACCTGAAATTGCATCACATACCTGTACAATTGGAGATATCAGGGTATCCATTTCTACTTCATCGTGGTGTGAGCCAATAGCATTACATATCTCAGGCATTTCTTTAAACTTCTCCGCAAGCTTCATTCCAAGTATTGCGTGAGGTAATTCCGGCTCGTTATCAGGTACTTTGCCAATATCATGAAGCAAACCTGCTCTTTTGGCCTTTTTTGTATTGAGGCCAAGCTCTGATGCCATAGTAGCACACAGGTTAGCAACTTCCTTGGAGTGCTGAAGAAGGTTTTGCCCATAAGATGAGCGATATTTCATTTTACCTACCAAACGAATAAGCTCATGATGCATGCCGTGTATTCCAAGGTCGATGGTAGTTCTCTTTCCTATTTCAATAATTTCCTGCTCGATCTGTTTTTTTGTTTTTGCAACAACTTCTTCTATTCTGGCTGGATGAATACGGCCGTCGGTTACAAGTTTATGAAGCGACAAACGTGCAATTTCACGTCTAACAGGGTCAAAGCCTGACAATATAATTGCTTCCGGTGAATCATCAATAATGATCTCAATACCGGTAAGGGCTTCCAGTGCCCTGATATTCCTGCCTTCTCTTCCAATTATACGGCCTTTTACTTCATCATTTTCAATATTAAAAACGGAAACTGTATTTTCAATGGCATGTTCAGCTGCAGTTCTTTGAATTGTTTCAATTACAACTTTTTTGGCATCCATATTTGCTGTTAGCTTGGCTTCGTCAATAATATCTTTAATAAAAGTTATTGATTCAGTCCTTGCTTCTTCTTTAAGAGTTTCAATTAACTGAGCCTTTGCTTCATTAGCAGAAAGTCCGGATATTGTTTCAAGTTGTTCAACCTGCTGCTTATATGCTTTCTCCAGGTCGCTTTGCTTTTTATTAATAATTTCAAGCTGAGATGAAAGATTAGTTTTTATGGAATTAATTTCATTTTGCTTTCTCTGAAATTCCTCTATTTTGCCTGATAAGGATGATTCTTTTTGCTTAAGCCGGTTTTCATTCGTTTGTAAAATATTGTTTTTCTGCTGAATTACTTTTTCATGTTCGGCTTTTAATTGAAGGAACTTTTCTTTAGCCTGTAACATTTTGTCTTTTTTAACGACTTCAGCTTTTTCCTGGGCTTCCTTAAGGATATTCTCACTTTTCTTTTCAACGGCTTTTCTTAATATGGTGCTCGTTATCAGAACACCAAGAAGAAGAGCTACCACTCCAACAATAATTGCTATTAATATGTTCATCTTTATATATTTTTAATTATTATATTGATAAGGTGCACACTTGATGCATTACATATAGAATAAAAAAACCCGCATAATATTCAAAGGTTATAGTAAACCTCAAAAGACATGTATAGGGATGCCAAATGCTTTGAACGTCCACTGTCCTTTCATAGAAAGAAACCCGAAGGTTGAGGCCTGTCCTAGACACTTATGAGCTTATACCCTAATTTTTATAATGTTAAGTTTACAAACTTAGTATGAATATATGCGGGTAATCGTTAATGCGGGAATATTTTCAAAGAACAATATTTTTTTTTTCAAACACTTTAGTTAAAATCTCGTCAATATCAGCTAATTTCTCAATTATGACCATATCTTTTGTGCTAATTCTTTTGTCTAAATTCAAAAATTGAGTTGTGAACTGTAAGGCAATCATAGCCAGTAAATCCTGATGGTCTTTATAAGCATATGATTTGGAAAATTCTTTAAATTTTTCATTTATTAATTTAGCTGCCTTTCTTACTGTTTCTTCCTCATTTTTTGCGATTGTCAACTTGTATGGTCTTTCAGCTATTATTACTGAAATTGAAAACTCTTCCATATAAAGCTAATTCCTGATATCCAAAGTTAATTTTATTTATTTAATAATCCTATACATTTATCAATTTCCCGCACAAGCTCGTTTATTTTAAGTCTTGCATCAAGTGATCCTTTACTTGTTTCAATTGTTTTTGATATCTTAAATTTTTTTTGATCTTCTTCTAATTGTTTAATTGTTGCTTCTTGTAATTCAATTGTTTTCTGAGATTCAATATTTCTCACCGCTAATTCACTCTTTTCTAATTCTGTTTGTTGATGCAGCTGAATTAACTTATGGAGTTTAGCTTCGATCCCTGATATTATAGAATCTGCATCCTTCATTAAAAATCACTGTTTAATTTCTTGCAAATATAATTATAGTACAAAGGTAAAACAAATTTTGTTAATATTAATTAATATGTTTAAATCATCTTGTATGCCTGCAACTTGAAACCTTAAACTTTTCATTCACCTCATTCTAATGGCTTGGTAAAAAGATAAATAACAAAATCGGTTACCTTTCTTTAAATTTCCTACTAACACATATGAATGAAGAATTCCTCTATTACCTTTGGAAATTCCGCTTATTTAAGCAAGATATAAAAACTTGCTCAGGTGAGGAAATAAAAATAATCAGTCCGGGAACACAGAACCTGGATTCAGGGCCTGATTTTTTTAATGCAAGAATAAGTATTGGTGATACCTTCTGGGCAGGAAATGTAGAAATTCATATAAACGCATCTGATTGGTTCCGGCACGGACATGATAATGATCTTTCCTATGATAACATTATCCTCCATGTAGTGTATAATTGCGATGCCTTTATAAGGCGTAAAAACAGTGAATTAATACCGTCATTTGAAGTAAGGAATTGTTTTGATAATGAACTGTTATTCAGATATGAAGCTTTTGTTAAAAGTTTATCATGGGTTCCATGCCAGAATATGATCGGAACTGTTGATCAGGAGTACATGAATATCTGGATGGAGCGATTGGTGATTGAACGACTAGAAAGAAAGTCACTTGAAATTAAAAATTTACTTGGAATAAATAATGGTGACTGGGAGCAGACTTTTTACCAGCTATTAGCAAGGAATTTTGGATTCAGGATAAATTCATACCCTTTTGAATTACTGGCAAAATCTATTCCAATAAAAGTTCTGGCAAAACATAGTGATGATTTAATTCAGATAGAAGCTCTGCTTTTTGGGCAGGCAGGTTTTCTTAATACAAGTTTTAAAGATGAATATCCAAAGGAATTGAAGGCTGAGTATAATTACCTCCGAAAAAAGTGCTCATTGCAAGCAGGGGATAGATTTTTATGGAAGTTTCTGAGATTGCGTCCTTCGAATTTTCCAACTTTACGTATAGCTCAGCTTTCAAAACTAATTCATAGATCGCCGTCTCTTTTTACAAGTGTTATGGAATGCACAGATGTTTCCAGTGTTTTTAAACTCTTTGATGTAACTTCTTCATTATATTGGGATTCGCATTATCGTTTTGATAAGAAATCCTTAGAAAAACAAAAGAAACTGGGAGTTGAAGCAATTCGATTATTTGTTATTAATACTATAGCTCCTGCTATGTTCTGTTATGGATGGATTAATGATTTAGAGATTTTTCAGCAAAGATCTCTGGAATTTCTACATGACATTAGAGGTGAGAATAATGCTATTGTCAGAAGGTGGAAAGAATATGGTGTTCGTTGTGATTCTTCATCGCATACCCAGGCTTTGCTTGAATTAAAAACAAAATACTGCGATCATAAAAAATGTCTGCAATGTAGGGTTGGCAATTTTCTTATTCGCAATTAAGATTACTTATAGTGCCTTAGTGGCAAGGAAAGAAATGTTGTAAAATTTTAAAGATACGAAGAATACACCAAGGAATATCGAGGAAGATAAGGAAGTTTCTGAATATTGATTATTTTTGTACAATATAAATAAAGATTGCACATGGTCAAAGCTAAAGAGCGGGCATTAATTTTCACCCTTATACTTATTCTGATTGTAATCATAGCAGGAGTGATTGGTTATATGCTAATTGAAGATCTTTCATTTATCGATGCATTATATATGACTGTGATAACTGTATCTACAGTTGGATTTAAAGAGGTTCATGAATTTTCGGATGGAGGCAGAATATTTACAATATTTCTGATCATTATAAGTATTGGACTAATTGGGTATAGCTTTACGAGGATTACCACTTTTTTTATTGAGAATAAATTAAGTCATTTGATCACTGGCACAACAACTAAAATTGGGAAAAAGATGAAGAATCATGTAATCATATGCGGGTACGGCCGGAATGGACAATAGGCCGCCAGGGAACTTATTGCCCATCATACACATGTAGTAATAATTGATCAGGATCAGCAAATATTATTGGTTATAAATCGCCTGCTGGAAATTATATTATCAATCCTCACCCTGACACTAAAGTTGAAACAAATTCAAAATTATTTATTCTCGGAACACAGGAGCAAATAAAATATATGAAAGAGTTTCTTCAATCAACTGAAAAATAGAAATAGAATTACTAGTGGCCAGTTGCTTTATCATCCATTAGGAAAAAAATTTATGGATGAGTTTTGTTTTAATAAACATTTTTAGCATTTTTGCTTCATTAATGAGCAATAATCCCTTATGAAACAAATAATTTATCTTTCACTATTTCTGATTTTTTTAATTCCTGAAATTTCTTATTCCCAAAAGCCTGCTTCAATAAAACAGCATGAAGTTGTTATCCGACAAGCTGATACGATTTCCGGGAATGATGAAACGGTCAGCGAAAATATTAATGATGTTTTTGTTCCAATTGTTGATGTACTTGGGTATGTATTATTCTGGGATCCTTTCGCAGCAGTCGGTGTGTACGACCCGGTAATTTATGATAAAGCCGGTAAGCCTGTTTTGGATGATGACGGACAACCCAGGAAATCTCCTATTGCTTTAGTAGTTATATGGTTAATTATTGGCGCTGTATTCTTTACCATTTATATGAAGTTCGTCAATGTCCGTGGTTTTAGGCTTTCCCTGGATATTGTAAGAGGGAAATACGATCACCCTAATGATAAGGGTGAAGTGTCGCATTTTCAGGCTTTAACTACTGCCTTATCTGCTACGGTGGGTTTAGGAAATATAGCCGGTGTTGCTATAGCAATTTCTATTGGCGGCCCAGGTGCAACATTTTGGATGATAGTTGCAGGTATATTAGGTATGTCATCAAAGTTTGTTGAATGCACCCTGGGAGTGAAATACAGGAAGATCAATAAGTTTGGACAGGTTTCAGGAGGCCCTATGTATTATTTGTCGGAAGGATTGAAGAGAAGAAAAATGAAATATCTCGGAATAGTTTTGTCTGTTCTTTTTGCTATCCTTGTGATCGGTGGTTCATTTGGTGGGGGTAATATGTTTCAGGCAAATCAGGCATTTTCACAGCTATCCCTGATGGTTCCCGGCGTTGAAAACCATGGTGCATGGTTTGGCTCTCTCTTGGCTATACTTGTTGGAGCAGTCATTATTGGAGGCATAAAGAGCATTGCTAATGTTACAGATAAGATCGTTCCTTTTATGGCAATACTTTATGTGGGTACTGCTATTGTTATCATATTTATGAATATTGAACATACAGGACGGGCTTTTGAACTGATCTTTAACGGAGCTTTTAATCCTGATGCCCTAAAAGGTGGTTTTATAGGAGTATTGATAGTTGGATTTCAAAGAGCTGCTTTTTCTAATGAAGCTGGAGTTGGTTCAGCAGCTATTGCCCACTCAGCTGTAAAAACAGATGAACCAATAACCGAAGGTCTGGTATCTTTATTAGAGCCATTTGTGGATACTGTTATTATCTGTACAATGACTGCATTGGTGCTTATCTATACAGGTGTTTATGAAAATCCGGGAGGGCTTGAAGGTGCAGAACTGACATCTGAAGCCTTCGGTAGTGTATTTTCATGGTTCCCATACATACTTGTTATTGCAATTTTTCTTTTTGCTTTTTCAACCATGATATCATGGTCATATTATGGACTTAAAGGTTTTGATTATCTGTTTGGAGGAATTAGTGAAAAATGGTTTGGAAACAGGAAGACTGCTGCCACTATATACAGGGTTATGTTCCTTCTGGTAATTGTTGTCGGAGCTTCATCAAAGCTTGATGCTGTGTTGGATTTTTCGGATATGATGATCTTATCTATGGCCTTCCCAAATATTATCGGACTTATTATTATGGCTCCCGAAGTTAAAAGAGACCTGCTTTCATTTGTTGCACGGGTTAAGTCAGGTGAAATAAAAAAATATTAATAAGATTTCTTCTCTAAGTTCAACTACTCACCCAAAATAGCTTTCTGCTAATTTTCCGGATGTGTTTACTAATTCTGTCTTTCACTTATGTGTTGATGATATTAAATTTGGTGTTCGGGATATGATTTGTTAAAATGATTTTATTCATAAGTTAATAATGCGAATCATGGATAAAGATTTTATCAAATATATATAAACTCACGCAAAGACGCCAAGAGAAAAACTTAGCGGCTTCACAAGAAAAAAAAGGGATAACTAAAATAGTGCAATAATTGTCATGCTGGAAAACCTGAAAAACTATTTCACTTATAATCAAAAGGAAAGAACGGGTGCATTGATACTGATGTGCATAATATTTATTTTAATTATGGCAAATCAGTTATTACCTTATTTACATTACACAAAAAAAATAGATTATTCACTCTTTGAAAAAGAAATTGAAAAATATGAAATTACTATGGACAAAACTAAAAAAAACATAAATAATTTATACACAGATCATAAAATTGAAAAATATATTAAAAAACCGGATAATAGCCAGGGAAAAGCACATTCCTTGTTTGAGTTTAATCCAAATAATCTTACTTATGAGAAATGGAAGAAATTAGGATTATCTGACAAACAAATCAGGGTAATAAAAAATTATGAGCGAAAGGGAGGGAAATTTTATAGAAAGACAGACTTGAAAAAAATTTATAGCATTAGTGAAAAGGATTATGGTATTCTTGAACCATATATTATGATCCCTGGTAAAAAAGAGATCAGGGGAAATAATATTAAAAATAAATTTGAGAAGGCTGTACCATCAATAAATAAAAAAAACACCTCAACGCATAATATCGATATAAATATAGCCGATTCAACTGAGCTAATTAGCTTATATGGCATTGGCCCTGTTTTTGCATCGCGAATTATTAAATACAGAAATTTACTTGGTGGTTATGATGAACTCCAACAATTACTCGAAGTCTTTGGAATGGATAGCATCAGGTATGAAAAGATACTACCTAATTTAGTTATCTCAAGAGATAGCCTGAGAAAAATTAATATTAATGAAGCGTCTTTTAAAGAAATTTTAAAACACCCATATATCTCATATGAACAAGTAAAAGAAATTGTTAATTACAGAAAGGCGAATAATGGGTTTAGTAACATTAGTGAGTTGAAGAATATACCTACCATAGATAGCATGATGTATAGGAAGCTTTTACCTTATTTGACTATTGAAGCACAATAGTACTTAGAGTACTTAAAGTTGGGAGTGCCTTGAGTTAATTTTTATGAAGAATAGAGAGTTTAGTAAGCAATTTGAAACAAGGACAAAGAAATTCGCGATTTCTATTATCAATAATGGTTGAAGCGAATGAAATGCTTGCCATTTTCACATCAATTGGTAAAAAACTAAAACTCCAGGCACTCCAAACTCCAGGCACTCCAAACTTAATTACAGACATTAAGTTTTGTAGCATTAGATAATTATCTTAATTTTGGAGAAAATAAAATATTAACCAAAATCACTTGAATCATGATGAAATTAAAATTTACGTTTCTATTGCTTGTTTTTGTTGTTTTTACTGCTTGCGATAAAGATGATGATGGAAAAACTTACCAGGTTAAATATGAGGTTGAAAATCATTTATCAGTTAATTCACATATAAAGATCACTTACAATAAGAACGATAACACAAATGTTGTTGATGCTCCTCTTGCTCCCGGGCAGAAATGGGAAATTAGCTATACAGGTAATTCTGGTGAACAAACTTTATTGTCATGCCTGGTAATTAATGACAGTGCTAATTTTGATCTGAGAATATTTGTTGATCAGGTAATATTTTCTCAGGATAATGGCTATTGTCAGGATGTTTGTGATACTTTGGAGGTGATGATTTCAAAGACTTTGGATTAGAGACAAACATTAAAATAGAACCATATGACTAATGAGCATATAGTTGATCTGGAAAGAGTTTCTATCTTTCAGAAGAATGTTTTAATATTATCCAATGTTTCCTGCCGGATATCTAAAGGAGAATTTGTTTATCTAATTGGTAAAACCGGAAGTGGCAAGAGCAGCCTTTTGAAAACACTATATGCTGATCTGCCACTGGTTGAAGGATCAGGAAAGGTGGCAGGATTTGACCTTACAAAAATTAAAAGTAGTGAAATTCCATTTTTGAGAAGGAAACTTGGGATTGTATTTCAGGATTTTCAACTACTTAGCGATCGTAGTGTTAATGATAATTTAAAATTTGTGTTAAAAGCTACCGGATGGAGTGATAGGAAGAAAATGCAAGCCAGGATACAGGAGGTTTTAAATAAGGTTGGGGTAGCAACTAAGGGTTATAAGATGCCTCATCAATTATCCGGTGGTGAGCAACAAAGAGTTGCAATAGCCCGCTCTCTTGTGAATGACCCGGAGTTGATACTTGCTGATGAGCCCACAGGAAACCTGGACCCTGGAACTTCAGAAGGGATAATGAAATTGTTGTTTGAGATAAGTGGTTCTGGTAGAGCAGTCCTGATGGCAACTCATGATTATTCTGTTTTTGAAAAGTATCCTTCAAGAGTACTAAAATGCGAGGGTGGCAAGGTGTTGGAAGGACGTATTGTATAGTGTAAATCTCTTAACAAAGGATTCAACCTTAATAGAAATTATTCAAATAGCATTCTGCAAAGCTTTTGGATATTGTATTGGTTAGAGAAACCGTTCTCATGCAGAATTTCTTTTCTTTTCGCAATGTCGACTGATGTGAAAGGGATATCAAAGAGTCTTTTTATTTCATTTTTTATATCCAGACTGTTGTCTTTAATAGAACACAGAGCTTCAAGTCCGGTATTTTCAATCATAGGGGTATTTACAACACAATGACGTCCGGTGAAGAGTGAAGACAATAACTTTAATTTTACACCAGTGGACTGGAAAGTTGGTAATATATTAATTTGAGCGTTTGCAATAAGATCATATATTTCTTTAGTATTTATATCCTGCCTTAATTTAATATTATTGTATTTGTTCACCGTTTCTTTTAAAATTCCGAGTGGTTTACTTCCTGCAATGATCAGTGGAATGTCAATATCATTAAATATTTCATTTACCAGATATAAGGCAGCCTCATTGTTTTCTCCAACTTCCAGGCTTCCATGATAAAGTACATAATCACCCTTATTTTCTTTAATTGTGATTTTTTCATGTGGATGAAAGGCTGATATTCTCTCAACATTATGATACAAGCTCTTAAGATATTTTTTGTCATTTTGTGAAATTGCTGCTATGCCATCAGCATACCGCAGTATTTTTTCATATCTTTTTAGTTTGGAAGTTTCATTTGAAAAATAATATCTTTTAAATAGATTTTTCTCAACTTTTGCAAGATTTTCATAGTAGTTGTGCTCAATATTATGTGTTCTGACAATTTTTCTCCTTTTTTTTAGTCGTCTGTCGTTGAGGTAATAACAGGAGTGCAGGCCTTCAAAAAGGATGGGATGTTCATCTTGCATCAGTGTCCTCATAAGTTCTTCAGAAGCCCGGGTTGCAACTATGTATGGCCTTCTTTTAAAAAGGTTCGTTTTAGAGATGTTCCTTTTATAATAATGTGTTGAATAACAAATACCATCCAGCTCTTTTGCTTGCTTTCTGTCATACATAAAACAATGAAGATGGATGTTTACACCAATCTCTTTAAATGCCGTCAGCTTATAGTAAATATCGATTGCCCCACCGTAATTAGCTGGTACAGGGATATCAAAAGATATGATATGCAGATGTTTATCCTGAGATTTTATCATAGACATTTATCAAATGAGTTTCTTCATTCTCCCAGCAGAGTTCTTTTGCTGCAATTTTAAGATTTTCTTTCCAGACTTCCATCTTTTTTTTATTATTAAGCATGGATTTAATTGATATAGCAATATGTTCCGGGTGATGATCTTCTATCAATTCACCAATATTATAATGTTCAATTATTTTTTTTATTTCTATTAAAGGTGAAGATAACACAGGGATCCCGGCGTGTATATAATCGAATAACTTATTTGGGAGACTGTATCTGTAATTTATATTTGTATCCTTATCGAGAGTTAACCCAAGGTCTGAATTATATGTATATTCCATCAGTTCATGATATGACATTTTTGGTCTGAAGATAACTTTATCAGACAATTTTAGATTAATCACTTTGTCCTTTAGTGTTTTTATAACATCACCACCACCAATGATCATTAGCACTATGTCTTCAAGATATTTCATAGTTTCGACGGCTTCTTCTGCTCCTCTGTCAACATTGATGCCTGCTCCCTGGAGGAGGATGATCTTTTTGTCTGTAGGTAGGCCTAGAGATTTACGTGTTTTTGTCTTATCATTAGATAATGAAAGTGGAATGTTACGCACAATATGTATTTGATTACCATATTCTTTACGATATAAACCTGCGATTGATTCATTAACAGTAATGACATTTCTTAGTTTCGGGAAAATTCTCTTTTCTATTCCTTTCCAGATATTTTTTCTAATTTTCCTGTTTTCCAGTTCCGGAACGCCTGTAAAATATTCATGAGTATCATAAACCAGGTCAGTTCCTTTGAGTTTGGAACAGATATAGTTTGGCAATAAAGTGTCAAGGTCATTTGAAACCAGGATTTGAACTTTTCTGAAAAGTAGGTATAAGAAGAGCCGGATATTATATTCAGAATAAAATGCCGGGCCTTTTTCAAACATCAGAGAAAAGCGCTTTGTCTTATATTCTCTTTTTTCAAGTTTTACACTATCTCTTTTCTTTCTTCCTATCAATATAACATCATATCCCAATTTTACCAGCGTAAGCGCATGTTTATGCACTCTTTGATCAGTTGTCAGATCGTTGATAACCGAAAGGATTGCTTTTTTCAATTTGTGTAGGTCTTATTGCGATATTCCATTATTCCAATCTTATAACAGAGATATCTAAAAAATATTATTTGCATAATCGGTTTAATTTTATTTGTTGAATTTTGATAAATCAATCTAATTTTTTTATTAGATCAGGATTTTTTGTAAATTTACTATCTCAATTTACTCATCATTAAAATTTATCAGCTATGAAAAAACTTTTGTTATCTTTTGGCATCTATGCACTGGCAATTATTAGCCTGACTGCACAAACACCCCAATCCTTCAAATACCAGGCTATTGCCCGTGACAACCTGGGAAATATTATTATCGATCAAGATATTGGCCTTCGAATAAGCATATTGCAAGGGAGTATTAATGGGACTATAGTTTATAGTGAATCACATACACCTCACACAAATCAGTTTGGATTATTCAATATTGGAATTGGCCAAGGAGGTGTTTTATCCGGAAGTTTTTCAGCTATTAGTTGGGGAGCAAACATTTATTTCATCAAAACAGAAATGGATACTGGAGGAGGTACATCATATTCATTTATGGGAACATCACAATTAATGTCTGTCCCTTATGCATTGTATTCTGAAAATACCACAAATGTTGATGATGCTGATGCAGATTCCACCAATGAGTTACAGACTCTCTCAGTTAGTGGCAGCAATTTATCTATTAGCTTGGGAAATACCGTAAGCCTGCCAAGCGGAATGCCTTCAGGATCTCTCGGCTCAACCTTATACCACGATGGAAGCGGTTGGACATCTGGCAATAATTTGTTCAATGACGGATCCAGTATCGGTATAGGAACAACAGTTCCAGTTACATTGTTTGATATAACGAAACCCGTGCCAGGAGGAGTTTTGTCTCTGTTCAAGAATACCTCATCAGGAAATGGAAGCACAGCAATTAAAACGGAGGCAATATATGATACTAGGGCATATCTTGGTGTACAGGGATCTACTGACTTTGATGGTATAACAGGTTTGAGTCTTGCAGGAAATGAGATAGGTGTTCTTGGAACATCTCTTGGAATAAGTGATTATGATAATTACGGGATTTATGGTTACTCAAACGGCCTTGGTGTTTATGGTGAGAATTCCAGCTCCGGACGAAGTGGATACCTTGGCGGAAATTCATATGGAGCATTTGGGCAACGCACATCTGACCGTTTTGGTTATCTGGGCGGTGTATTTGGTGCTTATGGGCAATATTCCTCAAATAAGTATGGTTTTCTCGGGGGTGCAACTTGGGGTGCTTATGGGCAATATAATTCTACTAATTATGGCTATTTAGGATCATCCTCTTGTGGCGTATACGGAGAATCAAGCACTTCAGCTTATGGATATGGTGGATATTTTAAAAATACATCTTCCGGTGGCGAAAGCTATGGGGTTTATGTTTCTTCTGAATATACAGGAAATCCTGACCCCCCATATATGACATATGGATTATCCGTAAACTCCATTTCAACAACACAGAACCAAACTGGAATTCGTAACTATGTTAATCACACCGGATCAACCGGTACTGTTGATGGAATGTGGAACTATATTGAGGTTGCATCAGGCAATCCGAATCTTGTATTTGGCATGAGCATTTCAATCCATAGGGCTGATGATCACTTCAATACATACGGCTTGGCTGTTGATGCTAATAATGGTACTAATGTATATGGAATCAAATCTTATGGTTCAGGTGGGAGTAATACCAATTATGCAGGATATTTTTCAGGAAACCTTGCCTACACAGGATCACTGATCCACATCTCGGATAGAAAATTTAAGGAAAACTTAACATCAATTGATGGATCACTTGATAAGATCAAAAAACTTAACACATACTCCTTTACATTTAAAACAACAGGCGAGGCAGAGAAAATTAATTTTGATAAAGGGAGACAATTTGGGTTTATTGCACAAGAACTGGAGGAATTCTTTCCTGAATTGGTCAGTGATAATGTTCATCCATATACAGAAACTATTACCGAAGGTGATAAAGAAATTGAAAAGGGGTCAGGTATAGAATACAAGGGAGTTAATTATATTGGAATGATACCGATACTTACCGAAGCGATAAAAGAGCAACAAGTTATTATTGAAGATCAGCAGCAACAAATTGATGAACTGAAGTTGATGATGGCAAAGCTGATGGAATGAAAGACAAGAGATAATAGACATGAGATTTGGGACAAAAGATATGGTCAGAAGTCCGGAGTCCAAAGACGGAAATAATTTCAATTCCAAAAGAATTTACAAATTAGCAAACAGTAATTAGCATGAGAAAAATAAACTTAATACTGATCACCCTGATTTTTAGTGCTGCAATTGTATTTGCACAAAAAGATATTCAAAAATCAAGTATTGGTGATTTTAAGATAGAAAACAGTAAACTGATTAATGATTGTACTCTTGGCTATTCTACATGGGGTAAGCCCAATAGTGATAGTACAAATATTTTTGTGCTTCTTACATGGTTTGGAGGTTTTAGTTCTGATTATGCCTTTGCAACTGCACCCGGAGGATGGGCAGACAGTACAAAATTTTATGTTATCGCAATTGATGCCCTTGGTAATAGCATTTCTTCCTCCCCTTCAAACTATAAGAGTGTTGATATAACCAATTTCCCTGAGTTTACTATAACCGATATGGTTAATTCGCAATACAAATTATTAACTAAAAATTTAAAGATCAATCATGTATACGCAATTGGTGGTTTTTCAATGGGTGGTTTTCAGACCTTTCAATGGATAGTCTCATATCCTGACTTTATGGATAAAGCTGTTATCATGCAAGGGACACCTAAACCTAATACTTATGATAGACTATTCTATACTACTGAACTCAATGCCCTAAAAATGGGCTTTGGAAGAAAGGAACTGCAGGAGAAAGCCTTTGAATTGGGCCAGGAAGTATTCATTACCAATTTTTTAACTCCTGAATATTTCATCAAGAATGTTAAACCTGAGAATTATGATTCATTTTATAGTAAAACTCAAAAACTATTATGTAAAATTAGTTTCTATGACTGGACATATCAAATGTTTGCATTACTGACTCAGGATATTTACAGAACTACAAATAACTCCATCGAAGATGCCGGAAAATTAATCAAGGCTGAAATACTGATCATTGTAAACATACAGGACCACGTTGTTAATCCCCATCCGTCAATGGAAATAACAAAATATATTAATGCCAGATTAGTTGAGTTAAATAGTTATTGCGGACATAATGCTTTTGCATGTGAACAGGAAAAAATATCAGAAGAAGTTAAACTTTTTTTAATTGATTAATTTGTAAATCATCAAATGATAATTCAATACAAAGAAATAAACCATGAGCAGGGGTGATCTAAATATAGGAATAATCAGAAGTGTACTTTCAGTTTTTTTCATATTTTTTATTATTCAAGCAAGCTTCTCACAAAGCACAATAAGCGGAAAAGTAACTAACAGTAAAACAAAACAAGCTTTACCTGAAGTAAATGTTTACCTGATCGAACAAATTAGAGGTACTATTACAAATATAAATGGGGAGTTCATACTAGAGGATGTTCCTAATGGGAAGATGAAACTACAGTTTTCCTACATGGGTTATCATACCACAATAAGAACAATATTGTCTGACAATTCTGATATCACTATAAATATAGAGCTTGAATCTACAGTTTTGCAAACGCAGGAAGTGGTTATTTCAAGTGGTACTTATTCCACCCAGCATGAAAATGCAATAAAGATTGAAGTCCTCAAAGCAAATCAGATAACTGCTATTGGGACACCTACATTTACACAGGCCATGTCTGCTATACCAGGAGTTGATATGATAGCAAAAGGTCCGGGAGTTGCAAAACCGACGATCCGTGGATTATCTATGACAAATATTATACTTCTCAATAATGGAGTGAAAATGGAGAACTATCAGTTTTCTGAAAATCACCCTTATATTATTGATGAATTTGGTATTGACAGGATTGAAGTTATTAAAGGGCCTGCATCCTTACTTTATGGTTCTGATGCTGTGGGAGGAGTAATTAATTTAATTAAGGAAAAACCTGCACCGGCAGGAAAAATTATTGGAGATTATAATATTCAATATCATTCGAATACTGAAGGACTGGTATCAAATCTAGGAATAAGAGGAAGTCAGGGAGTGTTTATCTGGGGCATAAGAACAGGTATTAAAAGTCATTCGGACTATTTGGATGGCAAGGACGATTTTGTTCCTAATACAAGGTTCAACGAATCAAGCTTTAAGGCTAATATTGGTTTGATCAAAACATTTGGAACTTTTAAACTATCTTATGATTATAATAAACCTAGGCTTGGAATGTGTGTTGAGAAATCAATTTCATTAATTGATGAAAGATGCAGGGAAAATGAAATATGGTATCAGGATCTTAGCAGTCAAATATTCTCCTTCCGTAATAAGCTGTTTATCAAGAATCATAAACTTGATGTTAACATGGATTACCAAATGAATGACAGAAAATTACAGACAGATAATACTATGCCTGCATTTGAAATGGTTGATATGGACTTAAACACTTTATCTTATGAAATAAAAAACTATTTCCCATCTGATGAGAATTCAGAGTATATAATTGGCTTACAGGGGATGAATAAAAATAACAGAAACAGGGAAGCTCCTGAACATGTTGTGCCAGATTCTGACGTTAATGATATTTCATTGTTTGCTCTGGTACAGCATACATTCATTAAGAAATTAAAAGCACTGGCAGGTGTGAGATATGATTCCCGTTCAGTTTCAACAAAAAAGGAAACAGCTAAGGATGCCATCAACAGGAATTTTGAAAATATCAGTGCATCTTTTGGTGCTACGTATAATCTGAATAAACAAATATTGTTCAGGGGGAATATCGCTTCGGCCTACAGAGCACCAAATATCGCTGAGCTAACACAAAACGGAATACATGGTGTAAATTATGAACAGGGGGACGCCAGTTTAAATGCACAAAGAAGTTATGAAGCAGATCTTAGTGTACATTATCACTCTGAATATTTGATGTTTGATATTGCAGGTTTTTTAAACATTATAAATGATTATATTTTCCTGGCACCTACTGAGGATACAATTAGCAGTGGTGATATAATTTACAGATATTCTCAGACAAATGCTAAATTATTTGGAGGTGAAGCAGATTTGAGTGTTTATCCTGTTGATTGGTTCAATTTTTCTGCAAGCTATTCATATGTTATTGGTAAGCAGGACGATGGAAGCTATTTGCCTTTTATTCCCCAAAATAAATTGAGACTCGAAATAAAAGCTCATAAAAACAATATAGGATTCTTTCATCAAGCCTTCGTAAAATTTGGTATATTGTATGCTTCTAAACAGTTTCGGCCTGCATTATTTGAAACAGAAACAGAAGGCTATGTAATTCTGAATGCCGGAGTAGGGGCTGAAATCAAATGGTCAAAGCAAATGCTTTCTATTGGAATATATGTCAATAACTTATTCGATAAGGCTTATTTAGACCATCTGTCAACATTAAAAGAACTAGGATACCAGGATATGGGTAGAAATATTTGTGTTAGCATAAAGGTTCCTTTTGGGATCAGATAGTTGTACTTTTGTTTTTTTAATTATAAAATTTATTAATGAAAAAGCTATATTTATTAATTTCATGTTTGATCTGCTTTTTTTCCTTTAACATTGTCATGGGCCAGTTTGCCGGTCTGGATGGGCAAAGTTCAAAGATAGGTGGTATTGTTTTTAATGACATAAATAAAAACCGCAAATACGATAACTTTGAAAAGGGTATTTCTGGAGTTCTGGTTTCAAACAGTACTGAGATAGTTGAAACTGACGAAAATGGTCGATATTCCATAGAGGCATTTGATGGAGAGAGTATTGTTTTTGTTATCAAACCTCCTGCCTGGAATGTTCCGCACAGCAATAATAATCTTCCCCAGTTCTTTCATAATTTGCAAAATGAAAAGCAAACGGAATCACTGCTTCCAGGCTCAAAACCAGGAGGCAGACTATCCGAATCTATTGATTTTCCCCTTTATCAAACAGAAACAAAAGACACTTTTGAATTTATTGCTTTTGCTGATCCACAGTCGAGGAAGCTTATTGAATTGTACTATATGCGTGATGATGTGGTCTCAGAACTCATTCACACAAAAGCAGATTTTGGTATTACTCTAGGTGATATAATGTATGATGACCTTTCACTTTTTGACCGTCATAATGATATCATAAGTAAAATCGGTATTCCGTTTTATAATGTTGCGGGTAATCATGATATGGATTATAGCGCTCCGGATGACAGAGGTGCATTAAAAACTTTTAAACAGGTGTATGGCCCTTCTTATTATGCTTTTGAATATGGTAAAGTAAATTTTATTGTTTTGGATGATGTAGAATGGACAGGTAAATCGGAAACAAATGCCGGTAGCTACAGAGGATTTTTAGGAGAGAAACAATTAGAATGGGTACAAAATTATTTAAAATTTGTTCCTACTGATCACCTGATAATTCTAGCAATGCATATCCCGCTATTTTACTCCGGATCAACTGATGAAGTAGTGAATGTAGCAGATCGTAAGCTATTATTTGATATTATGAAAGCTTATGAAAATGTTCTCGTAATTGCCGGACATATGCATATGATAGAACATTCTTTCATAGGAGAAGACCTTGGATGGAGAAACAAACAAAAACTTCATCATATCACATGTTCAGCTGTTTGCGGTTCCTGGTGGACAGGCCCGAAAGATGAAAAGGGAATCCCTGAAACCCTTCAAAGGGATGGTGTTCCTAATGGTTATCATATATTTACTATTGAGGGTAATACCTACAAGGAATATCATAAAGTGGCAGGCATGAAAAAGGACTATCAGATGAGGTTGGTCTATCCTTTTGATAAAATCAAATTAACGGAACTTGATACAATGCAAATTATTGTCAATGTTTTTAATGGGAGTGTGCGATCAATTGTGAAATACAGTATCGACGGAGGAGAAGCTGTCAAAATGGCTCAAACAGTTATGGCGGATCCATATACTATTGAGGCGTTTACTAAAGCTAAATCCCAATATCCAAAATCCTTGCAGGCTTTAAAATCTAAACATATCTGGACATCAAAGCTTCCATCCGGCCTTTCCTTAGGAATACACAATATAACTATTCAGACAGTTGACTTTTACGAAAATGTTTATGAAACAAGCTGGAGGTTTGAAATTGAATAATTCTTAAACAACTTTAAGTACTTTAAGTACTCAAGGCACTTTAAGTACTTCTTAATCCTCCATGGCACCAATCAGATTTTTTATTGAGGAAAGCTTATGGCGGATCATATAGTCCTGGATACCATTAATAATTTCTTCGCAGACTTTAGGATTGATGAAATTCGCGGTGCCTACCTGGATTGCAGATGCTCCGGCTAAAAAGAATTCAATAGCATCGCTTGCATTCATTATTCCACCTATTCCCATAATTGGAATTTTCACAGCTTTAGCAACCTGCCACACCATACGTAATGCAATGGGTTTAATTGCCGGTCCGGATAAACCGCCGGTAACAGTCGACAGAACAGATTTTCTGCTCTCAGCATCAATAGCAATACCCAATAATGTATTTATTAATGAAACCGCATCTGCGCCGGCGCCTTCTACTGCCAGGGCGATCTCTGATATATCGGTTACATTTGGCGAAAGTTTAACAATAAGAGTTTTATGATAAACCTTTCTTACTGCTTCAGTTACTATAGCTGCGGAAGAGCATACTGTTCCAAAAGCCATCCCACCTTCTTTAATATTCGGACATGAAATATTCAATTCTATGGCAGGAATTTTTTCAAGGTCATTAAGAAGTTCAGCAACTTTGCAATACTCTTCAATGGTTGACCCTGATACATTAACAATAATGTGAGTATCATAATCTTTTATGCCGGGATAAATATCACTAATAAAAGATTCAACACCTTTGTTCTGTAGCCCAACGGTATTAAGCATTCCGGAAGCGGTCTCTGCCATACGAGGATATGGGTTACCCTCCCTTTTGCTTCCTGTTGTTCCTTTTACTACAATCCCCCCTAAGAGGTCAAGGTCAAAAAAATCTTCATACTCTTTGCCATAGCCAAACGTTCCAGAAGCCGTTAAAACAGGGTTTTTAAGTTTTAATTTATGAAAATCAATACTCAGGTCTACCATTTTAAATTCTTTACATTAAAAACAGGTCCATCAGTGCAAGTACATAAGTTTCCGGAAGTTGTTTCGACAACACAACATAAACAAGCCCCGACACCACAAGCCATCATATTCTCAAGTGAAACTTCACAATCTATGTCATTCTTCAATGCATAAAGGCCAACAGATTTCATCATAGGTTCCGGTCCACATGTATATATTATATTATATTTCGTTACAGAATTTAGCAGAATACTATGGTTTGTTACCAAACCTTTTTCACCTGCTGACCCATCTTCAGTTGTAAAAAACACACTTCCAAATTGTTTAAAATCATCTATCTTTAAAAGACCTTGTTTATCGCGACTACCAATTAGTACATCAGGTGTAACGCCACTCTTATGTAATGCTTTCGCAAGAAAGTACATTGGGGCTATACCGGTCCCACCTCCTATTAGCAATGCATTGCCTCCACTTTGTAGGCTAAAAGAATTTCCTAAGGGATAAACAAGATTCAGAAAGTCGCCTGTGTTGGTTTGGGATAATGCCTGTGTTCCTGCGCCAAGTACTTGGATAAGTAAGGATATAGTATTCTTTTTATAATCCACATCATGGATTGAGAAAGGCCGTCTTAAAAAAGTTGATTCAGATTTTCCTACCAGTACTTCTGCAAATTGTCCTGGTAAGATTTCTCCTAATGGCTCAGGAGCTTCAAGTTCGAGAATGAAGTTATTGTAATTTACCTTTATGTTATTTATTACCTTAAGATCATGTATTGTCTTCTTCATCATCTTGGTCTTGATCTTTTTCTTCTTGCTTTTCTTCTTCCTTCTTTTCTGCTACTGCTCCTGCCACTGCCACTTCTTCCTCCTCTTCCTCTTCTGAAAAGTCAAGCATTTCGAACTCATGAAGCAGGTTATACCAATTCAGGACTTTTTTAATATCCGAAACATACACTCTATCCTGATCATAATCAGGAATTGAAGCTACAAAAAATGCTTTCAGCTCTTTAGGATCAGATTTATGATCTATGGCTTTTTCTCCATTTTGCTTTTCATATATAGCTTTCAGGACATCTTTCAAATGCATGTCTTCATCATTGGTAAAGATACTGATCTCCTCAAGTGAGCTGATCCTTTCACTTGCAAAGGCAGGAAAGCGTTTCTTGTCAGCCAGAGATTCAACTATTGCACCATTTTTTGATTGAGCAACCATTTTATAAAGACCGGGTTTACCGGAAATCGACAGAATTTTACTAAGATCCATATGATATTTTTTTTACAAAAGTAGAAAATAATTTGATAATGTGATAATATGTTAATGTGATAATTTGATAATGTGATAATTTGGCAGGTTCGCAGAATCTTCCTAAAGTATATTATTCGAGGCATAAAAATTTAACCGCAATGAACGCAAAGTAATTCGCAATGTACGTTAAGGGTATAATAGCAATGCTTGTAGTAAATACTATCGTCAATCGATTGTTCGAATGTTAGAATGTTATTCGATTAATCTTTCTCCCCAATATTCCAATATTCCATTGTATATTTGAATAATTGTATAATTGAATTACTTCCTGTCTTCCGGCTTCGGACTTCCAGCTTTCCTACTATTTACAAAACCTGGTTTTATGACTTAGATTTTCTTTGCCGAGTTGCTCAGCTTTTTTCCAGTCTTCACATGCACCATCTCTGTCCCCATTGTAAAACTTTGCATTTCCTCTATTGGTTAAGGCATCTACATGTTCGGGGTTTAGTTCTAAGGCTTTATCATAATCTGTCAATGCTTGATCAACATTGTACATATTGTAATGAGTGTTTGCGCGCTGAAAATATGCCTCAGCATTTTCAGGATCATATGAAACAGCCATGTTGAATTCTGTCAGCGCTCCTTCAAGATTTCTTTTCATAGTTAAATCAATTCCTGCTGCAAGGTGTTGCTTTGCTTTTTCTTCTCCTGATTCACATGATGTTAATAACAGAAAGGTCGTAAGTATTATTAAACTACAATAGTTTCGTGCTGATCTAAACATTTTTTCCTTTTTAACAATTTAACAATATAACAATTTAGCAATAAGTTTTATTTTCTGATTTTTAATTTATTAATAGCTCTTTGGTATTTTCTTGCATACCTGAGATGTTCTCTTAATGTTTTGGAAAAGTTGTGATATCCGGAAAGATCATCTTTTGCACAAAAGTATAAATATTTATGTTGTTTGTAATTTAATACCTGATCGATAGTAGTTGGTTCGGGAAGACAAATCGGCCCAGGTGGTAAGCCCACGTGTTTATATGTATTGTAAGGAGAGTCGGTTTTAGTATCCTTTTTAAGTACCCGTTTTTTTGAGAAATCTCCCAATGCAAAAATAACTGTTGGATCAGCTTGTAAAAGCATACCTCTTTTCAGGCGATTTATATATACTCCTGCAATCTCAGGCATTTCATTCCTATGTGTTGTTTCCTGCTGTACAATTGATGCCAGTATGCTAACTTCTTCTGAGGTGAGAGCTATCTCCCCGGTTTTATTCAAGCGTGCTTTTGTCCAGAATTTATCATTCTCATTTATCATTCTCTCAAAAAAGCTTTTGGCAGAAGTATTCCAGAAGAATTCATATGTATTAGGTAAGAAAACCGTCATCACATTTTGATCGTTATATCCATAAGTTGAAAGAAATTCTTCATCAGAAAGTAATTTTAAAATAGTAATGGAATCAGTCTCCAGATATCCCGAGATAATACCAGACAGATCATTCTTTGTTCTGATATTATTTATTACAAGTTTCACAGGCTTCTGATCACCCGACCTGAGCATATTGATCAGTTCATTATTGCTCATATTGGCAGTGATCAGGTATCTTCCGGGATGAATATGGTTTTTATAGTTCTTCTGTTCTGCCAGCCATAAAAATGAATTCTGATCAATTAGTATTTTGCTAATAAAGAGGGAGTCACATACATCATCGAAATCTGATCCGCTATGGATGTAAAAATATTTTTCTTCGGAATTATCCGGATTAATATTATTTCTGTAGATTTTATTATGAAAGTTGATAAAAACTATTGCAAGCACTATCAGAATGATAGAAAGTAATGGAATAAATATTTTAAGGATGAGTTTCTTGTTCATTTCCGGATAAGCTGTAACATATATTCATCCACCCATGAGTCTTCTATTCTTAACCAATGTTTTTTGTTACCTATGATCATGAATCCATGCTTTTGAAATAATTTCAGGCTTTGTTCATTATCCTTTGATATGTTGCAATAAAGTTGATGAAGGTTTAGTGTATCAAAAGAATATTTAATGACCAGATCCAGTGCTTCTGATGCATATCCTTTACCACGTTCCTCTTTTGCTATAAGAATCCCAACACCAGCTCTTTTATGATGAGGTGAGAAGTCAAATAAGTCAACGCTGCCTATAGTTTTAACTTCAGGTGAATTAATATGATCTATCATTAGTCTTACTTGTTTTGAAGCATAGATGTCTTCATGTGCATTTACAAGGTATTGTTCAAGTACAAACCGCGAAAATGGTGTTAGTGTATTGCTTATATGCCATATCTCGGTATCATTTTCCCATTTATACAAAAGATCGATATCAGTTGGTTCCAGTGCTCTCAGAGCTATATTTTTTCCTAACATATTTTAGATATTAATTTCAAATTTTCCTTTAAAAACAAACTCTGAAGGGCCCTCAAGCCAGATATCGGTAAAAGTATCATCACTCTTAATAAACATAACCTTTAACATTCCACCTCTGCTTTGAATATTAAAAAGTCCTTCTTTGTCTTCTCTTGAAGCATATGCTATTGCAGAGGCGATAACACCTGTACCACATGAAAGGGTTTCGTTTTCAACACCCCTTTCATAAGTCCTGACAGATAAATGGTCTTTATGTATCTCTACAAAGTCAACATTTATTCCTTTTGCAATGAATTGTTCATTATTGCGGATCTTCCTACCTTCTTTATTTACATCAAGATCATTAAGATTGGAAGTAAAATTGATATAATGTGGAGATCCTGTATTTATGATCAATGCATCATTATTTTTTCTAACACTTTTCACATCCAGCATCTTCAACTTCACAAGGTATATATTCTTGTCTTTCTTTAATATCTGTGCCTGATGCAGGCCATCGACTGCATGGAATTTTGCATGATCACCAATGATTTGTAATTTATTGGCAAATGCGACAGCGCACCTGCCCCCGTTTCCACACATTGATCCAATATTGCCATCAGAGTTGTAATAGTTCATTTCAAAATCGCAACCATCCTTATAACTTATTAATATCATTCCATCAGCTCCAATACCAAACCTTCTGTCACAAAGTTGTTGTATTAGATTCTTATCAATCGGGAAGTCACTCCTCCTGTTGTCAATAAGGACGAAATCATTTCCTGTTCCGTGATATTTAAAAAAATCAAATATCATTAATTATCTTGTGCTTTTAAGGGTTTTAGATTGTGTAGAGGAATTAATTGTCTGAAATTTTCATCACATTCCAAAAAATAGACTTTATCAAGATGTTCCAAAAGAAATGAATCATTAACGCATCTAAAGCTAAGAGAATCGTATTGACTTATTCCAAACAATATCACTTTGTTTTTTGCGAGTTTATAACCTTGATAGTTCACAGGAGATCTCCAGAGTTCCACTCTGAAAATATTTCTATTCTTTTCAATAACGGACTCATTCGATAATAGCAGAGAGTCATAACCATCGGAAGTTTTTGACATTCCTTCAATTTCAATTGACCTTATTGCAACTAGCTCATCACGCATTACTACAATGTTATCATCAGAATTTTCATAATAATTAGTATCCTGATTATACACCTCAGCTGTGATTGTGTCAGTAGAAAAAACACTTGCCTGCATATTACCAGAAATTTTAGCAGTATCATCGGGCAGAGGCTCATGCTTAATGCTATCAGAAATGGAATCTATGGCTATGATATTAAGTGTATCTAAGTAACCTGTATCAATATTTATGGACGAATCAATAATTTGTTCTTCCTCTTTTTTGATCTCATTTAATGTGTATTTATCACTTTTCTTTTCTGATTTTTTTGCTTTGGAGTTTTTTTTGATTGCCTGCTTATCCTCGTCAATGTCCTTGATTATTTGTGATTGCTGAGTTAGATTGTCGATAATTTTATCTTCTGAAAAGCTCAAGTCAAAAATAAAAAACGAAAGTCCAATACCAATTACTATACCCGGAATAAGCCCGTAAAAAAAATAAATATTTCGTTTGTCTGTTGATTTCATTGAAATCAGGATATTGGAGGATTTGTTTACTTATAAGATATTAATGACAGTATACTTAATCTCTAATATAAAGGTTTCAATAGCTTTGTCATTTGAAAACAAAATTAATAATTTCAGCACACATTATGCTCTGGCAGATCTTAATTATTTAACAAATTTTAACAAGCTTCTGAGTACTAAGATAATAGGTTTCGCGTTTCAAGTTTGATCTGTAACTCGCAACTGTATTAATCAACGACTAATTTTTATGTTCCAACACTTAAATATATACAAGAAAGGCTCAATCTATATAGTGTAGGGCATGATTATTGATGAATTATTAAAAAGTTTTTATGAAAAAATTTGCTGGAATTTTACTGATTGCCATTTTAGGCGGGATAATATCTATTGGTATTTATAAAATATTTGAAAAGGAAAATATACCAGGGCCTGATCTACAGATTGAAAAAATACCTGTTCATACAACTACCTTTTCCCCTCCGGTTGAAAACACTGTTAACGCAACATCAGTCATATTACCTGATTTTACTACCTCAGCAGAGAAGACGATCAATGCTGTTGTACATATAATGACAGAGTATAAGCACAAGAGTAATTTGTATGATTATTTCTTTGATTTTCATGATTTTTTTGGAGATCGTCCCGGTAATAATAATCCTTCAATGCCCTATAAAGGATCCGGGTCCGGTGTGATCATTTCTGAGAATGGGTACATAGTTACAAATAATCATGTTGTCCATCAGGCTGATTTGATTGAAGTTGTTTTAAATGACAAACGGACATATAATGCAGAGGTTATAGGGGTAGATCCTTCGACTGACCTGGCTTTGATAAAAATCAATGAAAATGGATTATCTTATCTGAGTTATGGAAACTCTTCAAATGTAAAAATTGGAGAATGGGTTCTGGCAGTTGGTAATCCGTTTAACCTAACATCAACAGTAACTGCGGGAATAGTTAGCGCAAAAGCAAGAAATATTAACATTTTAGGTAATTATGGTGGAGCAAGTAGTATTGAATCGTTTATTCAGACTGATGCGGCAGTAAACAGAGGAAACAGTGGTGGAGCACTTGTGAATATAAAAGGTGAATTGATTGGCATCAATGCAGCTATTGCTTCAAACACCGGATCTTACTCAGGATATTCTTTTGCAATACCGGTTAATATCGTAAAAAAGGTAGTAGATGATTTGTTAAATTATGGTGAAGTTCAGCGTGCATATATTGGTATTTCAATTCTTGAACTTGGTAGTGCGTATGCTAAAGAGAATGGCATCACTGAAACAAAAGGAGTTTATGTGGCCGGAATAACTAAAAATGGTGCTGCACTGATTGCAGGCTTGAGGAAAGGGGATATAATTACACATGTTGAAGATATTGAAATAAATCATACCTCAGAATTACTGGAAATTGTCAGTCAATATAGGCCTGGAGATAACATTTCCCTAAGACTGAACCGTGATGGTAAGAGTATGGATTTTTCGCTTACATTAAAAAATAAAGAAGGCAACACTGATATTGTTATGGCAGAAGAAAAAAGTATTATGACTGCTATGGGAGCAACATATGAATTATTAAGCAAGAGCGAGAAAGAGAAATTAAATATTAGTAATGGGGTTAGGGTAAGGGAGTTAAAACAGGGAAAATTAAGCAAGGCAGGCATCAAAGAGGGTTTTGTCATTACAAAAATTGACAAAAAAGAAATAAGGAGTGTTGATGATATCAAAAAACTTCTTGAAAGCAAAAGCGGTGGAGTTCTTATTGAAGGTATATACCCAAATGGTATGAGAGCTTACTATGGTTTCGGATTATAATCAAAGAAATATTTTCAAAAAAAAGCATCTAAAAATTTTTATTTCCGAGAAAATATTTCTATCTTTGTCCACTTTCGTATCGCTTTATAAGTAGTTGAATATAAAGGCTTTAGACTTACACAGAAAATACACAATATGAGGCAATTAAAGATAACAAAATCAATAACTAACAGAGACACCGCCTCCTTAGATAAATACTTACAAGATATTGGTAAAGAAGAGTTAATTACCGCTGAAGAAGAAGTACACTTGGCGCAAAAAATCAAAGCCGGTGATAGTGAAGCTCTTGAGAAACTCACAAAAGCAAATTTACGTTTTGTAGTTTCAGTTGCCAAGCAGTATCAAAATCAAGGACTAAGTTTACCTGATTTAATTAACGAAGGGAATCTGGGGCTTATTAAGGCTGCAGGTCGATTCGACGAAACGCGTGGATTTAAATTCATATCATATGCAGTTTGGTGGATTAGACAATCTATTTTGCAAGCACTGGCAGAACAATCCAGGATAGTTCGTTTGCCGCTTAACCAGGTTGGCTCTTTAAATAAAATATCCAAGATTTCATCAAGACTTGAACAAAAATTTGAAAGGCCACCATCCGCAAATGAAATTGCAGAATCACTTGAGCTTCCCGAATACAAGATCACTGCTGCAATGAAAATATCAACACGATATGTTTCTATGGATGCTCCCCTTGCCCAGGATGAAGATACAAAATTCCTTGATGTTTTCGTAAATGACGATAATCCGGTAACGGATTCATCTCTTATGAAAGAATCTCTTGCAAAGGAAATTCAACGTTCACTTTCTACTCTTACTGAAAAGGAAAGAGATGTCGTGAATCTTTTTTATGGGATTGGCATGAACCATGGTCTTACCCTTGAAGAGATCGGAACAAAATTTGACCTTACACGGGAAAGGGTTAGACAAATAAAAGAAAAAGCTATTCGTAGATTAAAACATACATCCAGATCAAAATTGCTTAAAGCATACCTTGGCTAGTAATTGAAAAACAAGGAGTTTAAGCAGTTTTTTTTTCACAAATAAAAGGAATTATCAACAAATAATTGGTAATTTTTTTTTTTTTTTGTTCCTTTGTTACTAATTAATTTAGTTTCCCAAAAACTTATAAATGTCAATTATGGATCATAAACCAGCTAACAATAAAAATAATGATGTCTTTGAAAATTCTTTGAGAGAATGGATAAAAGATGAAAAAACAGGTTTTGAATTTATTGAAGTGGTTGGAAAGCTCTTTTATGACAAGAATATTGAGCTTATCATTTTTCGTAGTCAGCTGATCGACAGAAGTGCAAGTGTGATCCTTCACAAGCATGCTTATTCTCACATTACAGTGGGGAAGGCATTGAAAATCTCTGATTCTCTTTTACTTGCAAGGGCTATATATAAACTGGATATACCTCCTGCAAGAATTGATATTGGACGACTCAATCTGGAATGGGGAGAAGAAAAACAAAATTATGCTGATGCTGATGAATTCATCCTGGATAAACTTAAGATTATGGCGGGTAAAAAAGTGCCTTTTACCAAACCCAGAGATGTTGTTTTATATGGTTTTGGCCGGATTGGCAGGTTACTTGCAAGAGAATTTATTATTCAGGGTAATGGAGAACAACTTCGTGTGAGGGCAATTGTTACCCGAGAAAATGATCCTGAAAATGTGAAAAAGAGATCCGCACTTTTCCGTCAGGATTCAATCCACGGACCTTTCAGAGGAGTAGCTATTGAAAATCCTGAAGAGCATAGTATATATGTAAATGGACATGAAGTTCTTTTTCTTGCAACCCAAAATCCTGAAGACATTAATTATGAAGAATATGGAATCCATGATGCGCTCTTAATCGATAATACCGGTGTCTTCCGCGACAGAGAAGGACTGTCAAGGCACCTAAAGGCAAAAGGAATCTCAAAAGTTATCATTACTGCGCCAGGGAAAGGTGATATCCCAAATATAGTATTCGGTGTTAACCACGAATCTCTCAACCTGAAAGAAGAAAATGTGATCTCTGCTTCCTCATGCACTACTAATGCTATAGTTCCAGTCCTGAATGTGATAGAAAATAATCTTGGTATCGTAAAAGGTCATGTCGAATCAATTCATTCCTATACAAATGATCAGAACCTTTTAGATAATTACCACAAGAAGCCAAGAAGAGGCCGTTCAGCTCCTCTAAACATGGTTATTACTTCAACAGGAGCAGCTACAGCTGCATCGAAAGTAATTCCAAGCCTTAAAGGAAAATTAACCGCGAATGCTGTCAGGGTACCAACAGCAAATGTTTCACTGGCACTTCTTTCTTTAACACTAGAAGAAAAAGTTACCAAAGAATCAATCAATGAAATATTGAGAGATGCAGCTTTAAAAGGAGATCTGGTTGAACAAATACGCTATTCGACTTCAAACGAATCGGTCTCCTCAGATTATATTGGTGACTCCTGTGCATGTATCGTTGACAGCCCTGCTACCCAGGTTTCTGAAGATGGTAAGAATATCGTATTGTATTTATGGTACGATAATGAATTTGGTTATTCAATACAAGTTATCAGGCTGGCTAATTTTATTGCAGAAGTCAGACGTTTCCATTATTATTAATAGCGATTTCCTTAACTGGAAAATTCTGGTCTCATCTGATTTATTGTTGATCAAAGAGTACTAAAATAGGTTCTGTTATGCACAAATCCATTTATATATTTGTCACAGGAGGTGTTACTTCCTCCCTGGGAAAAGGTATTATTTCAGCCTCTATTGCCAAGCTATTGCAGGCCAGAGGTTATGCGGTTACTATTCAAAAATTAGATCCATATATAAATATCGATCCCGGAACCCTAAATCCATATGAGCATGGTGAATGCTATGTAACAGAAGATGGTGCAGAAACTGATCTGGACCTTGGGTACTATGAAAGATTTACTAATATTAAAACTTCTCAGGCAAATAATGTTACTACAGGCAGGATATATCAGTCCGTTATCAACAAAGAACGACGAGGTGATTACCTTGGAGAAACAGTGCAGGTTATTCCTCATATAACCGATGAAATTAAATATAGTGTGCAATTATTGGGGAATACAGGGGAATTTGATTTTGTTATTACTGAAATAGGTGGTACAGTTGGAGATATTGAGTCATTACCATATATTGAAGCAGTCCGCCAGATGCGGTGGGAATTAACCAACAGATGCCTTGTTATACATCTTACACTTGTTCCATATTTGTCGGCAGCCGGTGAATTGAAAACTAAACCTACTCAACATTCCGTTAAATTACTTCTAGAATCTGGTGTACAACCTGATATTATTGTATGCAGAACCGAAAGACATCTTAACGACAATATTCGAAAAAAGATTGCATTGTTTTGTAATGTTGAAAAAACTTCAGTTATTGAATCAATCGATGCAGATACTATTTATGATGTTCCTGTCCTTATGCTTTCCGAAAAACTGGATGTCGAAATTCTGAAGAAAATAAATATAAGTGTTGATAAGGAGCCGGAACTGAAGGTTTGGAGAGAATTTCTTTACAAACTTAAAAATCCAAAAGGTGAGGTAAACATAGGATTAATTGGTAAGTATGTTGAACTGAAAGATGCTTATAAAAGTATTGTTGAATCTCTTATTCACGCTAGTACAGCCAATGAGATTAAGGTGAACATCATAATGATACAATCTGAACATATTAATGAATCTAACATTAATGTTAAACTGGAGAATATTGATGGCATCCTTGTGGCACCAGGCTTTGGTGAAAGAGGCATTGAGGGTAAGATACTTTCTATCAAATTTGCACGTGAAAATAAAATCCCATTTTTGGGTATTTGTCTGGGCATGCAATGTGCAGTGGTTGAATTTGGAAGGAATGTACTCGGATATATAGGAGCATACTCAACTGAAATTAATGAGAATACTAAATATCCTGTAATAGATTTAATGGAAGATCAGAAAAAGATATCGGGACTAGGAGGTACAATGCGTTTGGGGTCTTACCCATGTGATCTGGAAAAAGGAACAAAAGCATATGAGGTTTATCAAAAGCAACATATTAAAGAACGCCATAGGCATCGTTATGAGTTTAACAATAGCTACCTCGATAAATATCAGGATGCAGGTATGATAGCTTCAGGAATTAACCCCAAGGATAACCTCGTTGAAATTATTGAAATAAAAGAGCATCCATGGTTTGTGGGTGTACAATTCCACCCTGAATACCAGAGTACAGTTGCAAAACCCCATCCTCTTTTCGTAAGATTCGTTGAAGCAGCGATTTTAGGAAAGTAGCAGTGGCAGGAGGCAGTAAACAGATACTCAAAATTGATAATTGATAAATGATAATTGATAACTGTTAACTGTTTTTTTTATCTTTGCCACCAAATTATTACAGCACCAAAATATTTATCTAAATGGACAGAAATACAATCTTTGGCTTATTGTTGATTTTTGGTATTCTAATTATCTATAGTGTCTGGATGGCGCCTGACAAGGCTGAACTGGAATCCAGAAAGCTTAAACAAGATTCTATCGTAGCAGTTTATAAAGAAAAACAAGATTCGATCAACAGAGTAATTGCCTATGAGAAACTATTAGCCGACAGTTTAATGGCACAAGAAGCTGCAAGCATTGAGACAGTGAGAGAAGAAACAGATGAAGACTCTTCTGATCCAACACAGCTGCTTGAAACCCATATCGACAGGAGTAAATTGGGGGTGTTTACAAATTCATCCCTGCTTGATGAGAAATATTTTATTCTGGAAAATGATCTTGTTAAGTTAAGGATATCATCAAAGGGCGCAAAGGTAATCTCAGCCCAGCTTAAGCAATACCACACTTACGACACCCTTCCCCTAATGCTTTTTAATGAAGAATCATCTGTTTTTGGAATAGAGTTTTTTTATGAGAATAAACTGATAAACACTAATTCACTTCATTTCCAACTTTCTTCGGATAACAATGATTCTGTATTTGTGAATGAATTGGACTCAGCAAGCATTGCTTTTCGTCTTTACACTGATGCCTCAGGAACCAGCTTCAATAATAACAGCTATATTGAATATGTTTACACTCTTAAGGGTGATGATTACATGATGGACTTCACTATGAATTTTGTAAACATGAATACCATAATGGAGTCTAATACAGGCTATCTTAACCTGGAATGGAGTGTCGATATGCTCCGTCAGGAAAAGAGCCTCGACAATGAAAGAAATGAATCAACTATTTATTATAAGTACTACAGGGATGATGTTGATTACATCTCGGAAAGATCTGATGATGAAGAGTCGTTGAATACCAAACTGAAGTGGATATCTTTTAAAGAAAGATTTTTTACAGCTACTCTTATTGCAAAAGATAATTTCCTGAATGCAGATATTAAAACTCTTACCAGGGAGGAAACGACCGATGAGCACTATAATAAATCTATGTTCGCCATCATAGGTATTCCGATAAGTGCCGAGTCAAAGCAAAGTTTTGATATGAACTGGTATTTTGGCCCCAACAAATATAAGATACTTAAAAAGTATGATCTTTCTCTTGAACGTCAGATACCTCTGGGATGGAGCTTTTTCTTGCTGGGATGGATAAATATCTATGCCGTGATCCCGGTTTTTGATTATCTGGGAAGCTTTGATATGAACTATGGGATCATCATCTTAATCCTAACATTATTGCTGAAAATTGTGTTATTCCCCATTGCTTATAAAACTTATGTTTCTTCTGCTAAGATGCGTGTACTTAAACCGGAAATTGATGAAATAGGTAAGAAGTTTCCGAAGAAAGAGGATTCCATGAAAAAGCAGCAGGCAACTATGGCGCTGTATAAAAAAGCGGGGGTAAATCCTATGGCGGGATGTGTGCCTATGCTCTTGCAAATGCCAATTCTTATTGCACTGTTCAGGTTTTTTCCTTCGTCTATTGAGTTACGGCAACAAGCATTTCTCTGGGCTCACGATTTATCTTCCTATGATTCTATATGGACTTTTCCCGGAGGATTCTCAATTCCATTCTATGGTGACCATATAAGCTTGTTTACATTGTTGATGACTGTTTCAACAATAATTTATACAAAAGTTAACAGCGAAATGATGGGCTCAGCAAGTACCCAGATGCCGGGGATGAAAACTATGATGTATTTAATGCCGTTGATGTTTCTTGGAATTTTTAATAATTATGCTTCAGGTTTAAGTTATTATTATTTTCTTGCCAATATAATCACTTTTGCACAGGTATTTATTATCAGGAAGTTCATTAATGAAGAAAAGATATTACTTAGGATTCAGCAACATAAGAAGAAGCCTGCTAAACAGTCGAACTTCCAGAAACGCCTGGAAACAATGGCAAAGAAAAAAGGCTATACTCCAAAGAAATAAATTCCAATACCTTCATTTTGCTTTTTGAATGAAATCAAAAAAAAAGAAAATCCACAAACAAAAAGTTTTTGAGCCTGAAATCAAGACTAAAAGATTTTACGAAAAAAGCAATTATTGGATAATTGGAATTATCATACTAACAGCAATAGCTTATTTTCCGGGCATTAACAATGAACTTACTAACTGGGATGATCCTGCTTATATAAGTGAAAATCCATACATAAAGGATCTTTCCTGGAAAAATACCACTAAGATTTTCTCAGAGAATTATATCGGGAATTATCATCCACTTACACTCTTATCCTATAATATAGAATACCAATTTTCAGAATCAAGGCCTCTCATATATCATATTAATAATCTTCTGCTTCATCTCCTGAATACTTTCCTTGTTTTCTGGCTTATAAATCTCCTGGTGAAGAATGTTAAAGTTGCTGCTATTACAGCAGTTCTTTTTGGGATACATCCATTGCATGTTGAATCCGTAGTATGGATATCAGAACGTAAAGATGTGTTGTATACATTCTTTTTTCTTACATCACTAATAGTATACATTAAGTTTTTAAATGACAGGAAAACCAAATTCATAATTTTTTCATTTTTATTCTTTCTATTGTCCCTTCTATCTAAAGGACAGGCAGCAACACTGGCTGTAAGTTTGCTTGCAATTGATTATATTTTAGATCGTAAACTGCTTAGCAAAAAAGTTATAATCGAGAAAATTCCCTTTTTTGTTCTTGCCTTGCTTTTTGGGGTAATTGCAATCAATGCACAAAAATCCGGGCAAGCTGTTGCAATCGAAAAGGCAGAAACCTTCTTTGGTCAGATCATCTATGCCTTTTATGCATATACCGAATACATTATAAAACTGATCGCTCCCAATAATCTTTCAGCTATTTATCCTTATCCTGCTGATCAGGATGGCAGCATTCCTGTGTGGATCTATTTTTATCTGATACCATTTGTAGCTATAATCTGGTTCTTTGTCTATTCACTAAGAAATTCTAAAAACCTTACATTCGGGATAATATTCTATACAATTAATATTTTTCTACTTCTGCAACTATTACCTGTTGGCAAAGCTTTAATGGCTGATCGATATACTTATATTCCCTCAATTGGAATATTTTTTATCATTGGTATTTATATTGACAAAATAAGCATTAAAAAGCCAAAATTTAAAAGGTCCATTGGATTTATCTTTGGATTATATGTATTTACTCTTTTCAGTCTTACATACAACAGGTGTGATGTTTGGGAAAATAGTTTATCACTCTGGGACGATGTTTTGGTAAAGCACCCGGAAGTCTCGCAGGCAGCCTATAACAGGGCAATAATCAGGGAAAAGAATAAAGACTTTAAAGGAGCAATATCAGACTATACCACCACAATTAAAAATGATCCTTCAAATGCGGAGGCATTTAATAACCGGGGAAATGCGAGGACATCATCCGGCGATTTTAAAGGAGCTATTGATGATCTTACAAAAGCTATCAATCTGCAAATTAATTACACAGAAGCATATTATAATAGGGGCATCGCCCGAATTGAAATGAAGGATTATGCAGCTGCAATAGCAGACTTTGATACTACTATTTCTCTTAATAGTCAACATATCGGAGCATTAAATAACCGTGGTAATATACAAATGATCTCCGGCGATATTTATGCTGCATTAATTGACTACAATAAAGTAATAGAATTAATTCCTGAAAAGGCTGAATCATATAATAACCGGGGTAGCGCCTATATTTCAATGAAAGATTACAAAAGTGCTATTGATGATTTCTCAAAAGCTATTGAATTGGACCCAGTAAGTGAAGACGCCTGGTATAATCGTGGAAATACATATATTTTTCTGTTAGAATATGATAAGGCCATAATTGATTTTACAAAAGCTCTAAATATCAATCCACAAAACGTAATGGCATATAATAACCGGGGAAATGCCAGGGCAAGGTCCGGAGACATTGAAGGTGCAATCTCTGATTACGACCAGGTAGTTTTATTAAATCCAGAACGTGTTAGTGCATATTTTAACAGGGCGTACATTAAAACACAAAGTGGAGATCTTAAGGGAGCTTTGTCAGATCTGGATATGGCAATCAGCTTAAATCCACAGCATGTAACTGCTTACTACTTAAGGGGTGTTACTAAAATCAGTCTTGGACTGGATGGGTGTGATGATCTGAAATTATCTTTACAGATGGGGTATAAAGATGCTGAAAAGGATATTATGAAGTATTGCAGAAAGTAGGGTTTAAGTTTCAGGTTTGTATATAAAAGTTTCCTTGTCCAGGTAATGATCCTAATAATAGTAATAGAAAAGTATTAAGTAATATAACCTTTTTCATGAATCAAAATATTAATTGATATACACAGATACTTATTTTCTTATCACAATGGATTGCATGAAAAATGGAAAAATTGTTCTGATTTTGAAATTCTTAATTCCAATTCTATTTAACATAGCTTTAATTTCACCCGGAATATATGCAGCTCGAATTGAATTGAAAAAACCACCTTGAGATTTTATATAATAGAGCCAAATAACTCTTTTTAAATCATGTATATAAAGCAAACCATTGTCGTTTAGCATTGAATATAAGTTTTTTATTGCTAATTCCGCATTATCCCAATGATGTAGTGTAAAAGTTGAATAGATCAAATCAAACTTCCCTAAATCTTTTATAGAATTTATATCACAAGCATCTCCAATCATATATTTAATTCTTGTCTGTAAATCTTCATCTAAATCCTGTTGCGCAAGATTAATCATTTCGGGAGATATATCATTTGCGACAATTTCTGCTTTTGGATGTTGTTTTGCGACAATTTTTGTCAAAATTCCAGGTCCACAACCAATTTCCAGATATCTATTACCTATGTTTAGCTTTTTCAAGGAAGATAGAAAATTACTAAATCTAGCTTTTGAAGAATTTTTAACTTCTTCCAAATATTTATTTGCATTTTCAGCATCCAAAAAAAAATCCTGATCACTTTCAATAATCCTTTTCATACATTTCTATTTATAAAGTATAATTTGTTCTGTATCAGCTACATCCGTCATTCTCGATTTGCCATCTGCAGCCAGCATTTTCAACTGTCCCAAATTATGGGACAGTTCACTTCCTTCGTCTTTCAACTTGGTTTTTAAAGCATTCCAGTATTTTCTTGGACGTGGACTGTCAGTTAAAACTCCAACAATATCAATTATAGAGAAATACCATTTCTCTTGTTCATCATTCCATTGAACTCTAACTCTTTGGTCTTGAAATAATTTTATTGCACTTTCTTTTGTCATAATATTTTCAAATTATCAAGTCCAAAGATAAAAAAATCATTTTTATTCAGCTAATTACTCGCAATACCTTTTTTTTCAATGAATGCCAAGGTTTGAATGTGGTGTGCTTGACATTTCAACGCTCATATTTTTCAATTTACTACGATGTTTATTTATTGTTATCATTTTCTTTTTTAGCACTATCTGCCAAATACACTATATTTCTTGTGTGTGCCCTGCATGAGCATTCAGTGCAGCCACCCGGAAGCTTGAGAAAAATTGAAGAAACGTGCTTATGTATCTCTACTTGAAATTTACAAAAAGATTTCCCCACAACTTAATGAACCGCTGTATACGAGACCCGTACGTACAGTGGTGTGAGAGGCGCACTGGCGGTCATTTGACCGTCAGCCGTCTACTCGATTATGTGGCGTTTTTATTAATCATTTTGTCTTAAAATCACATCTTTTCTATTACACAATAAACTGAATTATATTGAGATGAATCTTTCTTAAATAATTCTATTTCATGTAAGTCTGATTTAAATAATTTCAAAAAATTCTTATTTGAATTGGAAGATATTTCTTTTTCAAGACATTTAAAGTAATCATTCCACCAGATTTGTTCATCTAATATAAACGAGTCTAATATTTTGCAATTATTTTTTTCAATAAATTTAATTTTTTTATTGAGGTTCCTAAACTCATCATGGATTATAAAGAATCTATTTTTTTTCAATAGTTTTATTATTCTCAGAAATCCTTTCTGAAAACCAACAACATTAAGAAGTCCTTCTGCAATTATTAAATCAAATTGAGCTTCTTCAATGTCAAATAAAGAACAATTATTAAGAGTAATTCTATCAGAGAGATTCAATTTTTTAACCTTTTCTTCAAGTCTATTTATTGATTTTGTATCAGAATCGATTGCTGTAATGTGACCATTAAATTTTTCTGCTAAAAACAAGGTTGGAACACCAGTACCACATCCGACATCAAGTATTGTTGGTTTTTCAAGTATTGGAATTATTGTTAAGGCTTTCGAAAGATATTTTAATAAACCTTTTCTACAATTATCCTTTATTTCAAAATACTCTTTATTCACAATCTGTCATATTATGTTTTCTCAAATGCCACATAACGTTAAATGTATGAAAAGTTGCCGACTTCGAAGCTCATCAGTATCAAATTACGACACAGTTTATGCGAGCTACAAGCCCTGAATTTACTACTATCTCGGCTATTATTTTTACACATTGTGTGTGCCCTGCATGAGCATACAGTGCACCCACTCGGAAGCTTGAGAAAAATCTCAAAAATACAAATAAATTTTTCAAAAGCCGAAGAATAGGTCATAAATTTTCCAGAGGGTGAACCGAGCGAAGCGAGCTCACGAATATCTTAATAATCAATAATTTTATGAGTAAAGTCCCTTATACACAGGAGTAACGATCCTGAAGTATTAGTAAGTCGCAAGGTGGTTTGGGGTGACCCTTACACTGAAGGAAGCGAGACTACAAAATCCGGTACTGACGAACAGGAACGGCATATGAGGCATGTTTATTTGGGTAAGTAACCACATCATTGCAAAGCCCAACGAATACCAAAAGGATAATCATGTAGATGCCACAGGCATTGGATGAACCGAGCGAAGCGAGCTCGTGAATACCATTGAAAATAAACAATATTATGAACAACGAAAATGCTCTTACCAGGGGAGGTCTTGGGTTAGGTTAGGATTCCTAAAAACCAAGAAGTCAGCAGATGCCATATTAGCTACAGGAAACGAGCTGCAAACAGAGATTGTGGATGGACTCACAGCGTAGTGAAGGGCGAACATTAAGTTGTTCCAAATGTTGCAAGGAAGCTATCCCAAGGATTCTAGCCTTGCATTAAGCGGAACAGGGAAGTAAACCTAAGATGATTGAACAAATAGTAAAACGAAGGAATCTATTGCAGGCAATGCATCAAGTCCAAAAGAACCACGGTTCGGCAGGAGTAGACCACATGCCTGTAACTAAGCTGTCAGAATTAATGTCGATAGACAAGGAAAGTCTGACAAAAGAAGTCCTATCGGGTAATTACTTGCCTCAACCTATCTTAGGAGTAAAGATTTCAAAAGGAGACGGGAAGTATCGCCTGCTAGGGATACCTACTGTTACAGATCGTATGCTTCAACAAGCGGTCTTACAGGTAATCAATGCACGGTTCGAGTTTGAGTTCTCCCAACATAGTTTTGGGTTCAGGCCGAAAAAGAGCCTGCATCAAGCAGTATTAAAAGCACAGGGATACATCAATGAGGGTTATCAGTATATTGTAGACATTGATCTTAAAACCTTCTTCGATGAAGTAGACCACCGCCATTTACTACAATTGCTATACCGTAAGATCAAATGCCGTGAAACCTTACGTCTGATCCGCAAATGGCTACGTGCCCCAATTCAAATAAACGGGAAACTAGTCAAGCGCAGAAAGGGCGTACCACAAGGTAGTCCGTTAAGTCCTCTGCTGTCCAATATCATGTTAGATGAACTGGATAGGGAACTGGAAAGACAAGGAGTGCGATTTGTCCGCTATGGAGATGATTTTAGTGTTTACACTAAAACAAATGCCACCGCCCGAAAGATTGGCAATGCTACTTATAAGTTTCTGAAAAAGAAATTAAAGCTTACAATCAACCGGGAGAAGAGCGGAATTCGCAGGCCAGTAAACTTTACCATATTAGGATTTGGCTTTGTACCTACCTATGTGAAAGGGGAGAAAGGCAAGTATTTACAATAAGCTCCTCGAACTTGATGGGTGGGTACGCAACAGGCTCAGATATTGCATATGGCATCACTGGAAGAAAACTGAACGGAAAAGGAAAAATCTGATTCGTTTAGGGATAGAACAAGAAATGGCCTATGCATGGAGCAGGACTCGTATGGGTGGTTGGGCGGTTGCTCAAAGCCCAATCCTTAGGACAACAATTACAGTTGAAAGGTTGAAGAAACGCGCTTATGTATCTCTACTTGAAATTTACATAAAGATTTCCCCACAACTAAATGAACCGCTGTATACGAGACCCGTACGTACAGTGGTGTGAGAGGTTCTCCCTGTCAGTGTTTGCTGGCGGGGCAGCCTACTCGATTAGCAACTGGTGGTTCTTAAAACGCAAATTCTATATTATCATCAGTCTCAATTTTTAATCTGATTTTAGCTTTCATTGCATGAAAAACTTTCATAATAGTCGAAACTGATGCGCTATGATTTCCATGTTCAAGTTTTGAAATCTGTGCACGTTTTACACCTATCAATTCTCCAAGCTGGGATTGAGTCAAGTTGTTTTGAATTCTTAATTGTTTTATTTTTTCTCCAATTAATTCCATTTTTAAATCAAACTCATATTCATCCCTTTCTGGAGTTCCTTTTTTGCCAACATACTTATCCTCTAAATCCTCGAATCTTTTATATTTTGTTGTTTTCATAATAATGAGTTTTATAACAATCCTTTGAAATATTTTTCTTTAATCATTTTTGCTTTTTCGATATCCTGTTTTGGGATCTTGTTTGTTTTCTTAATCAATCCGTGTGAACAAACAATTAGCGTTTCAGTATCACCTGTACTATCCCAAAAAGCAAAAAGTCGAAAAAACTTGTTACTGTCCTTAATCCTAAACTCAAAAATATCTTTCGAACTTTTAAGTTTCTCAAACCAATCTCCATAAATCCGCATTTTAGTTTTACGAATTGCAAAGAATAATTTTTTTCTTGCAGATTTCTCAATCTTATCAACGAATTTCTCTGCTTCTGGCAGCAGGACTATTTCAATCGGTTTAATCATTTGTAACTTTTGTGCAAAGATATAAAAATGTTTCCAAATATGTAAACATTAGTGTAGTTTTTTTATACGAAGGATGTAAATACCACTTGTTGCTAACGACCAGTATAAGAATAGTAGCCGATTGCGGGCTTTAAACCTGTCAAATTACAAGAAAGTTGTAGCGGGCTACAACCCTTGAATTTACTGCTATTTCGGCTATTATTTTTATACATCCTAAGTTTGCAATATCATATATTTATAAAATAATCAGAAGAACGAAAGAGAGGAATAAGGCTCATTTTACACGAGGACAAAACCCGTCAACATTGCAAGTCCCCTCTCTTTCTCTACTAAAATCTGAACAGTTCATTAGGCCTACAGAGCCTGTTTTTAGGATGTTAGGTATCAGTAGTTTCGTTCTTCCAAAATATATTATTATGGATAAAATTACAAATTATTATGGAATTGACATCTCTAAAGATGTTTTTGATGTGATGGATAATTTAAAAGTTCATCACCAATTTTCAAACAACAAATCAGGATTTACAGAATTCTTGAAATGGTTAAAGCCTAATGGTTGTTGTGTTATGGAAGCAACGGGAGTTTATCATACTCAACTAGCAGATTATTTATATGAGAAAGATATTTTTGTCTCGGTAGTTAATCCTTTAGTTATAAAGCGATTTATTCAAATGAATTTACGAAGAATAAAGACTGATAAAGCTGATGCTGAAATGATATGTAAATATGCTCAGTTAAACGAATTAAATGCCTATAAACCAGAGGCTGTTTATATCAAAGAAAGCAGGGTTATATCAGAAAGCCTAAGTTTGTTGTTGAAAAGCAGAACTATGTTTAAGAACCGCTTACATGCATTGATTCATAAGCAGAGCAAACATAGAAGTGCTTTAATAAAACCAATAAAGGATACTATTAAAAACCTTTGTAAACAGATTGAAGTTTTAGAAGGAGAGTTACAAAAATTGATAATAGAAAATGAGTCAGATTTGTATTACAACTTACAAACGATCCCTGGTGTCGGAAAGAGTACAGCAATGCATATGATAGTTATCAGTGATGGTTTTAGAAAGTTTGAGAGTGCCAAACAATTTATATGTTATGCTGATCTTTCTCCAGTAGAAAAGCGCTCAGGATCAAGTGTGCGTGCTAGAAGTCATATTAGCAAGCAGGGGAATGGTAAACTGAGAAATTTGCTTTTTATGTGCAGTTTTAATGCGTGCAAATCCAACAAGTCTTGTAAATTAATGTATGAAAGGATAACAGCAAAGGGTAAAAGTAAGAAGTTGGCTCTTATTGCAGTAGCTAATAAGTTAATCAAACAGTCATTTGCTATTGCACGATCAGGATTAGTCTATGATTCAGAATTTGTAAGTGTTAAACCAAGCATAAGGTAAAATAATCACAATTTTCCTTGGTTTTTACCACAGTTCATTGTTAGGTGCTGGTGTTTTATTATTATACTCGCTTTCTAAATACTCCACTCCACTTCTAAAAGGGTTATTCTGTTTTTTTAGAAAATCTATATTCGTTTTATATTGTTCTGGGAATCTTTTAAATTCACCTGCCATTCGTTTTATTCCAGCTGGACATAAATATGCAGGTGTATTTTGACCTTCAATGCCTAAGGAAGATATTGTTTCATCAAATAATTCTTCTGATAAATCAACATCAAATAAGTCTTTAACGGCTTTGTTGGTCAATTGTATAAAATACGGAATCCGAACAACTTTATATCCAAAGTTTTTGTATAGTTCACTATTTTTTAAATCTTTTTCAATAATATCGGGTTTCGTATAATGCGGTAGTCCGTCAAATTCGATTATAAGTTTTAATTTCTCACTTCTGTAATCGGGACGACTTCTGTAAAGTGTACCATTTATCTTACCTAATGCTTTGTCATGTATCCAGTCGTCTATTTGCGGAAAAATCACTTTCAGATAATCTTCCAGTCCAGTTCTATGAAGTCCTGTATCTTTATCTCTACCTGCCTTTTTAGCCATAGTATCAGTTTCTCGTAAAAATCCCCATTTTTTTTCCATTAAAACACTTTCTTTATTTCTATAATCATCTAGTTTCCCAGTAGCAGGGTTCTTACACTTGCACCTAACGGCAGTCTGTCTAAAAAGACTCCGTTTTATTAGATTTCAAACAAATATAAGCCTATTTAAGGGTATATTGAAATAATAAGTAAAGATATTATTATAAAATATGCCTCTTTTAGATTGTCTTAATCTGGCCCATTCTTTACGATATATTGCTAAAACTAATAAAACAAGTACTTCCAGGTACTTTTTAAGTTCATTCTTCCCAACAATGTTAATTAACCGGCGAATATTGTAAGCTGAGAACATCAACCCCACATCGGCACTAGCCCTCCTTTTGTATTTTTTTGTAAGAATGTAACTGAACCCCCATTGGCGTTTTATTGTTCCGTAGGGGTGCTCCACAATGGCCTGTCTTTTACGGTAGTAATTCTGGTTTTGCTCTATCCTCTCTTTGTTGTTAGTGATGTATTGCTGATATTCACTACGCTGTATCGCTTTACCGTATTTAGCTTTGGAACATTGATCTTTCACCGGACAGCTTTTGCATGCTTTGGTGGTGTATCTTTTAAAGTAAAAGGTTTTGTCTTTGTGCCACCTGCCATTGGTAGTAA
>Ga0222627_1000076_pt1 | contig 62954 bp, 42 predicted proteins | sample AntAcemetageno93_FD_179859 | JGI IMG/M metagenome (GOLD analysis project Ga0222627, IMG submission 179859) | Saline water microbial communities from Ace Lake, Antarctica - #93 | ecosystem: Environmental > Aquatic > Non-marine Saline and Alkaline > Saline | place: Antarctica: Ace Lake | collected... | reverse complement strand
TCTGGGCGATAAGAAGTGTGTCCCGGGTATATTTCGGAGGTTCTTTAGATGATACCGTTCCTGGAGATTACAACGGCGACGGTTCATGGGAGATCGGAATATTTCGGCCTGCCTCCGGCCTCTGGGCCTTGCGGGGAGTCTCTCGGGTCTACTTCGGCGGTTCCGTCGATGATCCGCTTACCGCCGATTACGCGGGAAACGGTATTGACGATATCGGGATCTTCCGGCCATCATCCGGCCTATGGGCAATCCGGGGGGTTACCCGGGCCTATTTCGGGGGGAGTTCCGATATCCCTGTTACCAGATAACAGTAATCGGTAATCAGTGATCAGTAATCAGTGCTTCGCCAGGGCGGTACCGGTTCCTGATTACTGATCACTGGTGAGTGATTACTTTCGTTAGCGACTGTGGGAGGGGTTTTTAACCCCGATTCCCGGTTCCATTGAATCGAGGTTGGAAACCTCTCCCACAAAGCGCTCACTGTGGGAGGGCTTTATACGCCCGATAAGATTCTTCCGAATTTTTGCTCAGAAGATCTTAAAAAATAGCGCCGGAGGCGCTATTTTTTAAGATGCAGGTTGATTTTGGTGAGTAACTCCTCTTTATCTACCGGCTTTCCGACAAAGGCAGCAGCTCCGGCGTCGGCCATATCTACGTAATCGGAGAATTTTTCCCGGGATGAGACGACGATAATGGTTATATCCTCGGTCTTCTCATTACCCTTCAGAATCCGGCAGATTTCGAATCCGTCCACGGTCGGGAGATTAATATCAAGGAGGAGGAGGTCGGGGACCTCTTCCCGTGCTATCTCCAACCCGGCCCCTCCGGAATGGGCGGTCTTCACCTCAAATCCCTCTTCTTCCAAAACCACTTTCAAATATAATGCCAGATCCTGATCGTCCTCGATAATCAATGCTTTCATGGCTGACTCCTCTTTTATTAACCCGATCTATGCCTGCTTATGACAGGCATAGATCGGGTTAGTTTTGAACAATGCCAACGACATAAATTGATGGCGACATAAAAATATACATACATTATCAAACTCTCGTGCGAATGATTATAAATAAAGCTCTTTACTTCTGCTTTACCTAATCCATTCCCCTCCTCCCGCGCCACAGGCGCGCGAGGAGGGGAATTTGGGGTGGCTGAGATGTATTTTAGTAATCAATCACATCTCCACCGACGCAAGGTCGGTGGTGGATATTTTTAAAGATTTAAAGTGTTACAAATTTTAATTTTTATGAATGCTCCGATTTTATGGGGAGGGAAATAGTGAATATAGTCCCCCTCCCAACAGCGGATTTCACTGATATATTTCCGCCGTGTTCATCAATTACTTTCTTCACTATGGCGAGACCAAGACCGGTTCCCCGGGATTTTTTTGTGCTGAAGAGAAGATCGAAGATCTTATCTAAAGCCGCTTCCGAAATACCGCTTCCGTTATCCTCCAGCCGAACAGTGACCGTTTGCTCTTCCCGGTCTGCCTCCGATGAAATACTGATCAATCCCTCCCCTTCCCCGACCGCGTAGATCGCATTAGAGAGAAGGTTAACCAGTACCCTCCTCATGAGCTTTCGGTCGAATTCAAACTCGGGGATATCGTCCCCGGGACGAAAATTAATCAGAACTCCTTTCTTAGCCGCGTGCTCCTTTTCCAGATCAACCGCTTCCTCGATCACGTTATTTATATCACCGGCGCTCAAGTCCGGAGTCCTAGGCTTGGAGCAGTAGCGGAGATCTTCCACCAGGTCGAAGATAGCCCGGTGTTTCCTCTCCGAGATCTCCCATCCCTGGGAGACAAACTCCAGCTTCTTCTTCTCCAGTCCCAGTTCGATTAACTCTCCCCCCGCCTTCCAGGCGGCCATCAGGTTGGCAATATCATGAGAAAGGCCCGCGGCCGACTGGCCGACACCGGCCAATCGGGCGTTTTTAATACTCTCTTCATATAGATTATGGTTATCGATTAACAGGGCAAGTTCAAAGCCGAACGTCGTCAGGATGTTCATATCCTCCCGGTCGAACGAGCCGGGACGGCGGCAATCATCCAGCTCCAGGACCCCGAGGATCTCCTGGCCGTTCCAGAGGGGGACAAATATACTGGAACGAATATTCCCGGAAGACATCTTCGGGTACTTCCGGCCCTCCCGCCGCAGGTCACCGAAGACCAGCGATACCCGGTCTTCCAGCACCCGGTCGATGATCGGCCGGGTGGAGACGGACTCAACCCGTTCATACTTTTCTGCCTTCTTCTCCCGGGCATAGGCGGGGAGATATCCGCTCCCTCCGGGATCTTTCAGGACAAGCGTAATACGGGTGGCCGAAGGAAATGTCTCATAGATGAATTCCGAGGCGTAGTCAAAGATATCTTCCAGACTGGTGGTCCGTTCCAAACTCAGCTTGCGGCCCAGCTTGATGATCTGGTAAAGGGCCTTCCGGTCCCTCTGTAAGTCATCTTCGATCTCGTCGAGCGTCTTAGCGGGACGGGCGGCATGGGAGAGCTGCGTATTCATCTCCGTCCCTGAAGTCGCTTCCTCCGGCATTATCGAAATCCGGATGACCGTCTTTCCGATAACGAGAAGGTCATCATTTTCCAGTTGACACTCGGACCAGACATGGTCGAGTCGCATCTCCTTTTCGTCTCTTTGAATGATAGAGCCGGATGTACTGTTCAGGTCCCGATAGATATACCGGCCTTTGGAAAATATGATCTCCCCGTGTTGCCGGGACGAGTAACTGTCCTGTATAGGCACGTCGCACTTAGCGCTACGTCCCAGCGTAAAAGATTTCTTACTCATCTCCAGACTCCGCCCTTTATCGGCCCCTTCCATAACGTTTAATACAATCATTTTATCAATACTCCAGATTTTATTCCGCAATCGTCCGGGCGACGCGGAAGCCGATGTCGTTGTTCCCATAGGATCGTTTCCGCCAACTGCGGTTGGCCGAGCGAAGGTTCATGGGCCCGTAATGCCAGGAACCTCCCCTCACTCCCACATTTTCAGCCTCGCCGGTCGGGTCATACCAGTCCTGGCACCATTCCCAGACATTCCCGGTCATGTCGTAGAGTCTGAACGCGTTGGAGAGAAAACTCCCCACTGGAGCTGTCTCCAGAAAACCGTCATTGCAGTTGTTCGCCGCCCAGTGCCAGTTAGGATACTTGTTTTTAATCGTCAGATCCGCCCCATTGGCATACTCACAAATTTGGGTATATTTCAGGTCATCCCCCCAGTAAAACCTCGTTTCGGTGCCGGCCCGGCAGGCATACTCCCACTCTACTTCCGTCGGCAACCGGAAACCTTTTCCCATCCACCGGCAGAATTTCTGTGCTTCCTCCCACTCCAGAAGAACCACCGGGTGATCGTTCTGCTGGGTGAAGCCCGGGGTCTTCCAGCAGATCCCGGGCTTCTTGACCTGGCGGTCGGTATAAATCAGCGCAAATCCATTTTCTTCCGCTATCGTCTGGTATCCGGTCCGGCGGATGAACTCCTTGAACTGGCCTACGGTAACCTCATATTTCCCGAGGTAGAAGGGACGGCTGATCACTTCCCGGTGCTGGGGAGATTCATCCGGGTCCACGCCTTCCGCCGAGAGGGGGGTTCCCATGGTAAATTCGCCCGGTGGGATTAAAACCATCTCAATACCGGCTTTTTCGGGAAGTGTCTTAACCTCCAGGGGATAATTGTTCCCTTCGAACCGGTAGTAGCCTTTTCCCAGGTCAATCAGTTCCAGCGGAACGTTTACCTCGGTTTTTTTCAGCTCAAAGTTAAAATGCTCCCGGGTGTCGGGATGAACTGCACGGGTCATTTCGGCGCTCCCGTAACCCGCCAGCGTGACTGCCACGGTCACCTCCCCAGGATCCACTTCAAAACCGGAGAGGGTTGTCTTCTTCCCGGTATCTCTTTCATTGATGAAGACGCTGGCGCCGGGAGGCTGGCTCCGGACCATAATCTTTCCGGGCGGCAGACGGAGTTTTTCAATAACCTTGACTTCAGACTCCTTTTTCACCGTGACTGGTTTTTCCACGGGGAGATACCCGTCTAATTTCAGGACAAGCTGATGGCTCCCCACGATAATCCCCGGCAGAACCTGGTTCGTTTTTCCCATCGACTTGCCGTCCAGATATATCTCCGCGCCCTCGGGGTCGCTCTCCACCCGCAGATTCCCGGTTACCCAGGCCAGTTCGAAGGAATAAACATTTTTTCCTTCTTTAATCCCGACCATCTGCACCATCTGGTTATAACCGTCTTTTTCCAGGACCAGTTTATAGCTGCCCGGCGCCAGGCCGGTTACCCGGAGCGGAGTCTCCCCTTTGTACTCGGAATCCAGATATACCCGGGCGCTCTCGGGATCGCTATTGATAATAACCAGGGGCCGACCGGCGATAATCGCCTCCGGGCCCTTCCCGACGTTCTTAAAGAAAATATAACCTCCCGCCAGCCCGGCCGCGATTAGGAACACCGCCGCTTTCCACCACATTTTCTTTCCGCCCTTCCGTCCAACTTGCCGGATATCGGCGGCGACTTCCTCAACGCTTTGATAGCGATCTTTCCGGTTTTCCTGGAGGCATCGGCTGACAATATTATCCCAGCCGGAAGAAAGACCGGGGATTAAAGCCGATGGGGGCTTGGGGAATCCGGCCGGTTTTCGGCCGGTGAGAAGGTAATAGATCATCACACCCAGCGAATAGATATCCGTCCTTTTATCGACCGGCTGCCCATACTTCGCCTCCGGGCTCATATAGTCGTAGGTCCCCACTAAGGATCCGGTGTTGGTGTACTGGTATCTTTGCATGGTGGGGAGATCATCTTCGTCTATCTCCTTCCGGCCGGTCATGGATCTGGATATACTCTCTCCAATCAGGCTGGAGACATATTCATCCCCCACAATCTTGGCCAGGCCAAAATCGGATACCTTGATCTTTATCCCTGAACTTCCCTGAATCAGAATATTTAACGGCTTGAGGTCTCGATGGATCACACCATCTTTAACGTCATCATCCTGAAAATCATGGGCGTACTGGAGGGCTTCACAGACCTGGAGGATGATCTCTTTTAACTCATCCGGAGGGAGCTTTCCGCCGCGGTCCTCGAATAGATCATGAAGATCATAAGACCTGCCTTCCGGGCCGGTTATATAATCCATGACCAGGAAATAAACCCCTTCCGCCCGGCCCATGTTGAAGACCCGAACGATGTGGGGATGGTCAAGCTTGGCCATCACCCGGGCTTCGATAAAAAATCTCTCCACGAAGTCGGGATCATCGCAGACCGCTTCCGGGAGAATCTTGAGGGCGTACTTCTCCTTGAGGCGGACGTGCTCGGCCAGATAGACCACGCCCATTCCGCCCCGGCCGATCTCCTCGAGGATCCGGTATTCGCCTAAGGTTTTCCCTATCATAAATTAGCTTCCTTTGGTCGCCAATTTATCCGGCTCTCCGATTAAATCAATCGAAGAGCAATAATTTTTACTTCGTAAAAAATTATTATGTTTTTTGTTCTATGCCATCACGTTGATAACAAAATACATTAATGGTAATCTCATGTAGCAGAATTGACAGGACTGAAACCCGGTATTTTCCCAATCTTAGCCAGGAGTTCTTCCATGCTGAAAGGCTTGAGCAGATAGGGGCTATTCAGCTTTTCAAGCTCACTTTTAATATCATCCTCCCCGCTGACCAGCAGGATAGGTATCAAAGAGGTATGGAATGACTCCTTCAGAATGCGAAAAACCTTGAATCCGCTGCCGGCCGGGAGCTTGATATCAAGAATAATCAGATCCGGCTTCTCTTCCCGGGCCTGCGATATCGCACGGATCCCGTCAAAGGCGGCGGCGACCTCATAGCCGCGGGCCTTCAACTGCGTTCCGATTAAACTGACCAGATCAACATCATCATCAATAATAAGTATTTTCTCTGCCATGGAAATCTTTCCCCCGTTACCACTTGCTAAGTTATATTTATTCCAAGACGTAACAAATTATACCAGAACACAAGATTTTGTGTAGCGAAATACATAATAAATATGAGTTGGTTTTGCTGGATATTAAAGACGAACTATGAGATGCTTTTAACTGATTTACTTACCGCGTAAGGCAGCATGGGCACGAAAAGGGATATTTATTATTGTCCGAATCCCCGGCTAAAAGAAAAATGAAAAAAAGAATAATAAACTGCGCGATAATACAGATGAACTCCGGAAGCGACCGGGATGAAAACCTAAAGCGGGTTGATGAGTTGGTAAAAAGAGCGGCCGGGAACGGAGCAGAGATTGTAGCTCTCCCTGAGAACTTTGCCTTCATGCGCGAGCGGGGTGATGAGAAAATATGCGGAGAAAGTCTGGATGGTCCGATAATCAGTCGGGTTCGGGAGATAGCCGACCGGGAATCTATATTTATTCTGGCCGGTTCTTTCCCGGAGAGATCAACCACTCCGGGAAAAATATATAACACCTCGGTCCTGCTGGGTCCGAGAGGCGAGATAATATCTACCTACCGGAAGATCCATCTCTTCGACGTAAAGATACCGGGAGGAGAAGCACATCACGAATCAAGAGAGGTCGTCCCCGGCCGGGAAGCGGTGGTCGCCGACACACCTCTGGGCCGGATAGGATTAACCATCTGTTACGACCTACGCTTCGGAGGGTTATATCAGCGTCTCGCCGATCTCGGGGCACTGATTATCTTCTCCCCGGCCGCCTTTACCGAGCGGACCGGTAAAGCTCACTGGGAGATTCTGATCCGTTCCCATGCGATCGAAAATCAGGTCTTTATGATCGCTCCCGCGCAACACGGATCTCATCCCGGCAACCGGAGAACTTACGGCCACAGTATGATCGTCGATCCATGGGGTACTATCCTGGCCGAAATTCCCGAAGGCGATGGAATCGCAATCGCCGAATTAGATTTGGACCAGCAAGCCGACATCAGGAAGGCAATGCCCGTCCGGGAGCATACTGTTAAAATCAATGGCTAAATTTTGCTTCGCAACTTCTTTAGATACTAATGAATTAATCTCTCGATCCCCCCCCCTCTCCCTCTTTTTGAATATCCAACCCGCCGTCGCTAAAGCTATGGCGAGGCAGGGCAAGGAATATCCAATATCCAATCGCTCCTAACTTTTCCTAGCAGTTTCCACACTTTTAAAGAGGAGCGCAATCAATTCATCCGTTCAGGTTAATCAGGTGCTAATAAAATGGGCAGAGGTTTGGGGATTCCGGAGAGAAACATGGATAACCGTGCCCCTCCCCAGCATCAAAGCATAAGGCAAATAGTTGAGCAGTAAGCGGTAAAAGCGTGCCTGGGAGCCAGGCCAACTGCTTACCGCTCACTGTTCACCGCTTACTTTCCTTCATCACTCAGGCGGCAGCGAGTTGATCGATAACGGATGAGATCAGCGTCTTATCGATCTGGCCAACGATCTGGGCGTCCTGGCTCACTCCTAACTTTTCCTGGAGAAATGCCCGGATCCGGTCTCTCTCCCATCCCTTACTTAATGCCTTTCCCCAGAAAGCCTTCACCTGGTTGGCAGTCGCCTTGCCCGGAACTTCGGGCGGGGGCCCTATCTCATCAATCAGCCGGGAAAGAACCTGCTTCTCCACCACGCCCACAATCTCATTCCGTGAAGATGTCCCCAACTTGTTCTTGAGCAACTCCCTCACCTTCTCCTTCTCCCATCCGGCCGCGAAGGCCCGAGCGTAAAGAGCGCGAAGTTGGCCGACACTGGATTTTCCAGGAACTCCGATCTCTTCGCTCTCTCTCAGAAGAGTGGTTACCGCCTTCTGGATCCCCTCCCCCGCTTCAATCTCACGTTTCAGGGTTATCATCTTATCCCCTATTTCAAAAGATACACTCACTACATTCATAACTCTCCTCCTTTTTATCGGCCGGGAGCCGGCCGAGGATTAATGTTGTATTACATCAGTCGGAGAAGAGCCGTTTTTATTCCAATTATTTTTCGTTCGATGAAAATCGAACGAAAAATATGTTATGATCAAGTACGGTATTTATGAACTGGCACTATCAGGCATAGGAAAATCATACGGCAAGGGAATTGGAACTATCTGAGGATCACAACCAGAATCAACAGCAGCTTGGATTACGGGGATTTGGGCGACAGACCCTTTAGAACTTCTTTTACTTTCTTGAGGAGATCGGAAGGCTTGAAAGGCTTGGAGAGAAAATAGCTGGCCGAAAGCCGGAAGGCCTGACTTCGGATATCTTTTGAGTCGTATGCGGTGAGCATAATGATCGGAATGGTAAATGTCTCAAGCACGGTGCGCAGTTTTGTCATAACATAAATCCCATCTCCCTTAGGCATTTCGTAATCCAGAATCACCAGGTCCGGATGCTCATCATATACCTTCTTTATTGCATCTTCCCCCGAACCGGCGGTAAGCACTTCGTAACCGCAATCCCGGAGTTCAAGAGAGATCAGGCGAACAAGATCTTTATCGTCATCAGCAATTAATATTCGCTTCTTTCTCATATCTACTAATATAACACCTTTTAGAATTTCTGCAATTATTTACACAAGAATAACGCCATAACTTTTTCGATTGAACTAATATAATCATTTCCGCGGGGCTGGCAAACGTAATGACGAGACTATTGTCAGAGGCAGTGCAGTCAATTCTTTGAAGCGGGATAGAACCAGATCAATTGATAAAACTTCTCTCTCCCCGGGGAGAGAAACATGATTTCGGGGAATTAATAGTACTAACAATTGGCGTCGTGTCCAGCCTGCGCTAAAGCCCCGAAGCAAGCTCGGGATGCAAGCACTATGGTGGGCTCGCTTGACATTTAACTTAACACACTTTATTCAGTTAAAAATGGTAGTCATGTACCTACTATCCTACTTATACCTGATCTTCGCGATCAGGATGATTAAGGCCAGAATAAGGGTAGCCCCATTAGCGATTGCTATTGGATAATTTCCGATTAATATCCCGTATCCCAGCCAGAGAGAGACGCCTATAGTAAAAACAAGATACATCCAGAGTGAGATATCCCTGGTCTCCTTCATCCGCCAGGTCTTGATCACCTGCGGGAGGAAAGCGCAGGTGGTCAAGGAAGCGGCAACAAAACCCATTATAGTGATCCAGTTCATAATTCCTATAGCTGTATATCATTCTGTATGAGTTATGAATACTAACATATAGATATGACAACTCAAATCCCAAACTCGCAGGACAGACCCTCATTGCAAAGACTGAACTTGCATTGATGCCGCGATATATCGTAATTAGACCGGTCTCTTGGCCGTTCACGGCGTCACCCGTCTATATTTCGGTTATTCATATGACCAACCTCTCCCGGGCGACTACAATGGGGACGGCACTGAGGGGGTCGGGATCTTCCGTCCCTCATCCGGACTCTGGGCTATCAGAGGTGTCAGCCGGATTTATTTTGGAGGAAGTACTGACACGCCGGTCCCCAGCGAATATGATGGAGACGACCTGCGGGAGATTGGAATCTATCGCCCCTTATCCGAACTCTGGGTCATCAAGGGGATAACCAGAACATACTTCGGGACAACCAACGATCAACCTCTTCCCTGTAACTATGATGGAAGCGACACCAGCTCCATTGGCATCTTCCGGAATAGTAACGAATTATGGGCGGCCAGAGGAACAACCAGATGTAAGCTTTCAGTGAACCCCGTTGTCTTATGCTTCATCCCGATTTTCCGTGGTGGCCTCGGACACTGTAGCCGCGGTCGTTGACCGCGGTCCCTGTCATCCGCGGTCACCGACCGCGGCTACAACAACCCAGATACGATCACGGGGCAACGGGGTTTACTGAAAGCTTACAACCAGATTATATTACAGCGGTACCGGGGACATTCCGTTGATCCGTTAATTAAAACATCTGATTCAAGAATCATAGTAACATCTGACCAATTATTATTCCTATCCCCGATATTAATAGTGTGCACATTTTTTCGATCGAAATAATATGCACACTATTGGATTGGTCTCACCCTTTTCCCTGATGAGATCAACATTTTCTGTGCCAGTGTATGCTATCCCCCCGCCCACTTTCCGCTTGCCTATGGAATAACTCTCTTTTATTATATTGTTGTTATCCCAGATTATATAGTTGGCACAGTAAACAGCATCATTCGGAATTTGATATGGACGCAATAGGAGTTCCGGGAGTTATTCGATATGGACAAAATAACAATTAATATTGACGGTAACGATCAGATCTATCCCCGCGGGGTTACAGTCGGAACGATACTGGATAAAAATCCGGGCCAAACACCTCTGATAACACTGGGAGTAGTTCTCTACAATCATCTGCTCGATCCGGATTATCTCCTCAATGATAACTGCGAACTGCGGACCGTGAACTACCGGGACCGGGAAGGATTCGCCATCTACCGGCGCAGCGCCACCCTGATCCTGATTGAAGCAGTTCATCGATTATTCCCCGGCAAGCATCTCTCCATCGGCCAATCTCTCTCCAATGGTTATTATTTTGATCTGGACCTGGGCAAAGAAATGCTTAAAACTGATATAACCGCTATTGAAAAATCTATAAATGATATAATTCAGCAAAACCTCCCTTTCTCCAAACATTATCTCCATTACCAGGAAGCCAAAACATATTTTCAGGAAGAGGGGTTTTCCGATAAAATGAACCTCCTGGAATGCCAACGCTCCTCGGAAGTATGCCTGATCGGGTGCGGAGAGATTCGGGAATTCTACAACGGGCCCGTTACTCCCACCACCGGACGGATCACCGTCTTCGCGGTTAAACTATACGGCCAGGGCTTTATCCTGCGCTTCCCCACCTGGAAAAAACCGGCCACCATTTCCCCGATGCGGAACGAAAAGAAACTATTCTCTGTCTATCAGGAGACCCGGGACTGGAACAAAATCCTCTCGGTTGAGAATGTCGGGCAATTGAACAAACTCTGCGTAACCGGCCGGGTAAGGAATCTGATTATTGTAGCTGAAGCACTCCATTCCAAGAAAATTGCCGCCATTGCCGATGAGATTTATAGCCGTGGAGACGCTTTAAAATTTATTTTAATCTCCGGCCCCTCAGCTTCCGGAAAAACTACTTTTGCTAAACGCTTGAGCATACAACTTCGGGTCAATGGCCTGGAACCGGTAATTTTAAGCATGGATAACTATTTTAAGGACCGGGACGACACCCCCCTCGATGCTGATGGTGAACATGATTTCGAATCACTGGGAGCGGTCAATCTGAAATTATTCAACCACCATCTCCAGCAACTAATTCAGGGAAATTTGATTGAGGCGCCGCTTTTTGATTTTAAGACCGGAAGCAGAAAAAAGAACACCCTCCCGATCAATCTCCCCCCGGGGAAAATCTTGCTGATCGAAGGTATTCATTGTCTCAATGATAAGGTCTATTCCTCCATCCCGCCGGAAAGCAAATTTCTCATCTATATCAGCGCTCTCACCCAGTTGCAGGTTGATGATCATACCAGAATCTTTACCTCCGATACGAGGCTTTTGAGAAGAATTGTCCGGGACCGGATCTTCCGGGGGTGGTCGGCTCTTGACACCATCCAGAGATGGCCCGCGGTCAGACGGGGAGAGAGACGGAATATCTTCCCCTTCCAGGATAACGCCGATGTATTCTTCAACTCCGCGCTGATCTATGAGCATGCGGTACTAAAAAACTACGCCGAACTGGCCCTCTTGGATACCACTCCTGATCAGCCGGAGTATCTGGAGGTAGAACGGCTTCTCCTGTTTTTATCCTGGTTCGCTCCCATCTCCGAGCAGGATGTGCCGTCAACTTCCATCCTGAGAGAATTTATCGGGGAGAGTTTTTTCAATTATTAAATTCCTCCGCCGTTCCGGCGAAGTAATTTAGTAAATAATTTCGCGTTTCAAAAATAAATAGGACAAAGATAAGTATATATGATGGGACAGTGGTTGGGGGAGTAATCAGTGGAATTAGTTGGCTATAAAAGGGGCCGGGGCGGAGGGAAGCATTTAATTTATTCTTAAAAATCAGTGGAGTACGATTTTATGAGCTCAGAAAATGACCGATGGAAAGAATTGAAGCTCTCTCCGGATGAACTGGAAGATATCCGGAAAACTATGTCGGAACGAATTCGGGATGGGTTAAAGAAAGATGACGGAGAGATTAAAGCTCTGGCAACCTATCTCCCGCCTCCCTCTGTCGAGGAGGGCGGAAGAGCAATGGTCATCGATATCGGTGGAACCAATATCCGGGCGGCCATAATTAGTTTCTCTCTTCAGGGTAAAGCCACAATTGAGAAAGGTCCGGCAGTTACTCCCCTTCTCTCGAACTGGGAGAAAGCCGAGGACTTTTTTGAATGCCAAGCTGACCTATCGCTTTCCTTATCACCCCCTCCAGACTTGCCGATCGGCTACTGTTTCTCTTACCCTACCTCAGCCACACCCGACCGGGATGGGATACTCATCCGGTGGAATAAGCAGCTTAATGTTCCGGATGTAGTGGGAAAGAAGGTCGGGAAGCTTCTCTTAGCCGCTTTTCAGGAGAGAGGTTACCAGAGCCCTCGGATCGCGATTCTAAACGATACCGTGGCGTCCCTGCTGGGAGCAAACCTTAAATTCGACGCTATGGGGGAGTTCAGCGATTTTATCGGTCTGATCGTGGGAACCGGAACTAATATGGCCGCCTACCTTCCTACCAAACTTTTATCATCCAAATTACTCGACCATAATTTCGCGCATAAAAAAATGGCGGTCAATCTGGAATCCGGAAACTTCCATCCTCCCCATCTCAGCCGGTTTGATAATGACCTCGACGCTACTCGAAAAAACACCGGGCTTCAATTAATGGAGAAGAGTGTCTCGGGTCGATTTATTCCCCAGATATTCAGCTTTATCAAAGAAGGCCGGATCACCCCCCCCTATCCCGACACCCGGGAAGTATTCAACCTGGCTTATAAGAACGGAGACTCCCCGGACGGAGCACTGGCTCTTGCTTTAATCAACCGCTCCGCCGATCTGGTTGCCGCCGGACTGGCCGGCCTGATCGATCTTTTGAATTCTCCGGGGAAGATAGGAATTCTGGCTGAAGGCGGAGTTATCAACAACAATCCGGAATACCATAGCCGGGTACGGGAAAAACTGGCCGCGCTGCTCCACGACAACCCGAAAAACCCTGCCCGTTTCGCTCTCCTTCAGATGGAGAACGCCAACCTGATCGGAGCCGCGGCGGCGGCGTTATAGAGAGTGGGGAGTGGACAAGAGTAGGGATTAGAAGGGAGAAGCAGGGAGGAGGAGGAAATCTGAACTTCGAACGTCGAACCAGCCTTCGCTAAAGCTACGGCGGGCACAGCTTCCAACTCCGAACATCGAACGTCACGTTACAGTTTTCAAATTCGCGTAATTCGCGAAATTAGTAGTTCTTAAAAGGGGGTGAGGCGGGGGAAGCAATTCGTGTAATTCGTGGACTGCAAAAGGGGCCGAGGTCGGGGTGGTGCAACCAGAAAAAGTGACAACTTAAAATCAGGACGTGACAGGCAATCGGGCTTGAAAAGCCCTCCCACAGGGCCATAGCTTTTGTGAATTTTGTGCATTTCTGGACCCGCCATTTTATCCGCCATAGTTTAACGACGGCGGAAGCTCGAAGAGCGACGGCTGGTTTACGGCTAAAAAAGAGGGCGAGGTAGAGGGGAAAAACTTAGAGTTTTAACCCCGATTGCCAGGCCTGGATCGAGGTTGAAAACCCCTCCCACAGACAGCTCCCCCACTCCATGTCGTATCTACTGCCCACTGCCTACTACCCACTCCCCATTTACGACCACCGTTTATAGACCCAATTCCACTGGTCGGGGTACTCCCTGATCATCTTCTCCAGACTACGGTTCATCTCGGTCATAACAGTGATGATATCTTTCTCCAGGTCTCCGGTGCGGACCGGTTCGATGACCCGTTCGACAATCAGCCGGTGCCTACCGTCCTCCAATCGGATAAAATACGCGCAGGCGATCGGTGTCCGGGTACGAAGTGCGAAATAGGCCGGCCCCCGGTAAGTTGACGCGGGACGGCCGAAGAATGGAATCTTCACCCCCCGGCTCCGGGCATTCTCATCAAAGAGGATACACACCACCTCGTTAGCCCGAAGCCTCTTGCTAACCAGAGCAAGATTTTTTGTAATATCGATCAGCCGATTTCTACTTCTGAGACTAAACCAGATCCGGTTGAGATAAGGGTTGGTAGACGGCTTAAAGAGAATCGACATCTTGAATCCCAGACGACCTCCCAGACCGGCCAGCATCTCCCAGTTCCCCATATGGGCGCTGGCGAATATAACCCCTCTCTTCCTCTTCAGAAGGTCTCGAAGAGATTGAATATCCTCCTCTTCATAATCAACTAACCGGAAGAATTCATGGTCCGACATCGAGGACATTCTGGGAAACTCCAGCGCGGTAACAGCCATATTCTGATAGACCCTCTCCGCTATACCCAGTATCTCCTCCTCGGTTAACTCCTCGCCAAAGACACGGATCAGGTTATCCAGTGTCAGCTTCCGCCCATATTTAACCCAGCGAAACCCGAGCCGCCCGAACCTCCGCCCCCAGGATACTATCTGCTCCCAGGAAAGCCACCGGGCCAGGGCAAAGAGCCCGAGTGCCGCCAGGTAAACGAGATACCTCCTGACCCGGGTTACATGATGGTTCTTTTTAATTCGTTTGAATAAACTCATAATCTCCAAGACTGGCGTGTAGTATTCCGGATGCCAGCAAAAGCTGAACTTCGAACATCGAACGTCCAACTCCGAACTTCGAACGACGCATTAGCAAAGGCCGCCGGCTCCTTGTAGCCACGTTCAAAGTTCGGAGTTCGATGTTCAGCTTTTAAGCTCCCTCCCGCCATTTGCCGCTTGTGTTCGACGTTCGGAGTTCGAAGTTCGACGTTCGATGTTCGATGTTCAATCTTTCATCTGCCAATCTTTTCTTTTTCCTGTTGACGATTCGAAGTTCGTTGAACGTTGAACGTTCATCTTCTTCCTGATCTCCTGAACTATTTTTTAAAATAGTTTAAAGAGTGTATCCAGACCATCCTCAACCTGCTTCTCCCTCTTCTCCCGCTTATCTACTTTCTTCTGTCTTTCCTCATCATTCAGATCCGGATCCTCTTCTTTCTTCCGGTCTTTCTTGAAGAGTTCATCCTTGAGCCAGCTTGAAGCACCCTGCTGAACCAGACGGGCGGCCAGATCGTTCTCCAGCTTTTCCGGCGGCCCCCAGACCTTAAACTGAAAATCCTGATAGTCTTTAAACTCCGCGGATGGTTGGAAGATACCCCTGATCTCCTTCGGTTTAATATCATCCACCAGATTATTCGCGAAGTTCACCCCGATACCCATCTCCATTTCCTGATCCCGATTGTAGTCAATCGTTCCCAGGGCAGTGATAATAACCTTATGAGAATGGATGATCAACCGGTCCAGAGTAAGTACCCTCCGCTTAAACTTAAAATTGGCATCCGCCTGATCGAAAGTTATTGTCTTAATATTTTCATCACCGTTCATAAGCCTGGCGAGTAAATCCTGGACCGGATTTTCAGAGATCGTCCCGTCCTTGATATCAAGATCCCCTTCTGCGATCAGCGAATCAGAATCTTGAGCGTATCCATTGGCTTTGATCTCTCCGAAGACCTTCCCAGTCACCTTCGTACCCCCCGCTTCCGGGGAGAACGGCTTCAGAAAGACCGCGATATCGATCTCTTTCAGGTCCAGTTGGGCCTGATACGGGATCTTAGCCTTATCTTCCAAGTTCGCTGTAATTGATCCGCTGAGACTCCCCGCCGCGACCCCGGCCTTAATCGACGCGGTCAGATCTTTCATCCCCTGGAGATGAAGATCAGCGCCCAGAGAACTTACCAGGGTATCCCCCTTGACAAGAATCCCGTCAATATCAAGACGCCCATCGATCTCACGCGGTTCGGTCAATTGGAGCAGTTGGGCATTGAGATTAATCCCCTCAATCAATACCGGGTCATACTCCTTACCCATTATTAGTTCCACCGAACCGTCCGTTATCTGGAGCAATTCGATTGAGATCTTCCAGGCTGACTCTTCCCGGGGGGATTCTGCTTCATCTTCCCGCTGCTCTGTTCCGGATGACGATGACTTTTCTCCCCCCTTACCGGCTCCCGGAATAATCCACTCTCCTCCCTCGTCTTTCTTTAATCGAATCCGGGGCGCGGCGATCAAGATTTTATTTACCGTGACTTTTCCCCTGAGCAGAGCACTCAAGTTGTATTTAAGAAGAACCTCATCCACCTTGAAGATTGGGGGATCGCCTTCCGCCGGAGAGGCCAGGACAACCTCTTTAATCACAAACCCTTTGAAGATCGAGGCGGATAAAGAACCTATCTGGATATCCACCCCGGCCTGAGTCTGTGCTTCTTCGCGGATCTTTACCAGGAACTCCGGAGAGTTCAGATAATAGTTGATATAGATTACCCCTCCTATTCCAACCACAATTATCAGAATAATTAAGATTACCACCCCAATAAATATTTTCTTCCCAATCGACGCCTTCTTTTTCATAACCGGATCCTCCTTTATTTTTTCCTTGATATTACCAATTTTTTAATTATATGATATGTTTTCCAGACTACAGAATAAAATAATATAATTCACACGCTTGTTTTCTTGTTTTTTACCAGATGGAAATTAATATGAAAGAACTATATAATCGGCTGATCCAACTCCAGGAACTTTACTTTGCTAAAGATGAACATTCCGTCTCGGGGAATGGGAACAATCTCAAACTACTAAATAAATCCATCACCTCTCTCTTGAAAAAACTTCCGAATGAGACCGCGGACTTTTTTCAGGAACTCCAGGAGTGTACTCCACCCGCGATAGCCCCGGTGGTTGGCGAAACCTGCTATGGCTGCGGGATCGATCTCCCGATCTCGCTCTGTGCTGATTTACTTCACCTGGACAAACTCTATCATTGTCCAAATTGCGCCCGGTATCTTTATCCTTACCAGGGAGAAAAGCTAACAATCAATGATGACCTGCTCCGCACGAGACTGCCGCGCATGGGGATAGACCGTTTCTCCTCTAAAAAGCTTATGATCCCCAATCTCCAGGCTGATACCAAAGAAGGAGTCATAACTGAACTGGGAACGCTGATCGCGGAACAGTTCTACCATGACGATCCCGGTATTTTAATCAACAACGCATTAGAGAGAGAAGCCATCACCAGTACCGCCCTCGAACATGGGTTGGCCTTCCCTCATGTCCGCGGAATTGATGCCGGTTCTCTCACGGTAGCCCTCGGACTAAAGAAGAAAGGACTTAAATGCGGCGCGCCGAAGAACGGTCTGACAAAAATAATCTTCTTTATTGTAATACCGATATCATCCAGCGCCTTCTATCTCACCCTCCTGGCCGGCCTGATTCAGTCCCTCAGCACAGTAGATACCCGAAAAACTCTCCTCTCCTGCAAAACCCAGGATGAGTTATGGGAAACATTAAAAAAATTAACCAAAGTCCATATACAATAGAACTTGTCCTCACTTCGTTCGGACAATGTTCTTAAGTGCCTAAAGTTTGAAGTGCCTTAAGTGCCTAAAGTTAAAAACTACACCTCCCAATTCTATAAAAATTCAGCCCAACTTAAGCACCTCAATAAACGCCTTCTGAGGCACCTGTACCTGCCCTACCATCTTCATCTTCTTCTTCCCGGCTTTCTGTTTCTTTAAGAGCTTATCCTTCCGGGTTCGGTCCCCTCCGTATAATTTCGCGGTAACATCCTTCCGGAAAGGCTTGATCGTCTCGCGCGCAATTATCTGGCCATCGGCGGAAGCCTGAACAGCTATCTTGAACATCTGACGGGGGATCACTGTCTTCAGTCGCTCCACCATCTTCAGCCCTCTCGATCGAGCCTTGGTATGATGCACCAGGCTGGAGAAAGCGTCCACAACCTCCGCGTTAAGCAGGATCTCCAGTTTCACCAGGCTGCTTGGACGATACCCGATATACTCATAATCCAGGGAACCGTATCCGTGGGTTGCCGACTTAATGAGATCATAAAAATCAATCACCACCTCGTTTAGGGGGAGCTCGAAGGTTAGAATAACACTCTTCATGCCCAGGCTCTCGGTAGCGATACACTCACCCCTCCTATCCTGGACAATCTGCATAATAGCGCCAATATGATCATTCGGAGTGATAATAAAAGCCCTGATAAATGGTTCCCGGACCTCGGTGATCCGATTGCGTTCCGGGAGAAGGACCGGATTATCCAGAATCATCTCCCGGCCGTCAGTGGTGCTGACCTGGTATACGACACTGGGGGTGGTCATCACCAGACTGATACCATACTCACGCTGGAGACGCTCATTAATAATATCCATGTGCAAAAGACCCAGGAATCCGCACCGGAATCCAAAGCCCAGGGCTTGAGAGTTCTCAGGCTGATAGACAAAAGAAGGATCGTTAAGGCGAAGCTTGATCAGCGCGGTCTTCATATCTTCGTAATCGGCGCTGTTGATGGGGTAGAGCCCGCTGAAGACCATGGGCCGCAGTTCCTTAAAGCCGGGAAGCGGCTCTGAACAGGAATTCGCGGCAGTGGTTATGGTATCCCCGATCAGCACATCGGCCGGCTCCTTGATATTCGCGACAATATATCCCACCTCACCGGCGGATAGTCTTTCTACAGCTTCCATCTCGGGACGAAAAACTCCCACTTCCTGGACTTCGTATCCTCTCTCACTATTCATCAGGATAACCTTATCCCCCCGCGACAACTTTCCGGCAAAGAGCCTAATATAAATAATCACGCCGCGAAACGTATTGTAGTAAGAGTCGAAGATCAAAGCCCGAAGGGCCTGATCAGTGAGTCCGCTGGGAGGCGGAACCCGTCCAACAACATATTCCAATAATTCAGCAACACCATCTCCACTCTTAGCACTGATCCGCAAGACCTCATCATCGGTGAAACCGGCCAGATCCTTCAACTGCCGGAGACACCGATCCGGGTCGGCATTAGGAAGATCGACCTTATTAAGAACCGGTATAATCTCCAGCCCCGCGTCCAGGGCCAGATAAAAATTCGCGACAGTCTGGGCCTGAACTCCCTGGGCCGCGTCTACCAGGAGAATAGCTCCTTCACAGGCCGAAAGGCTACGGGATACCTCATAAGAGAAATCAACGTGACCGGGGGTATCGATCAGGTATAATGTATAATCCTGTCCATCTTTGCCCCGGTAATTCATCTGAACCGGATGCGATTTAATCGTTATCCCCCGTTCCCGTTCCAGGTCCATGTCATCCAGTACCTGATCGCGAAAGTCACGGGGTTTAATCGTCTCGGTAATCTCCAGAAATCGATCAGCCAGGGTAGATTTCCCATGGTCAATATGAGCGATGATACAGAAATTTCGAATATATTTTCCCGTCATTATCTAACTCTTCTTATAAAATCAATTAAACCATGAAGTACACGAAGATCACGAAGGGTTTATGAAAATGAAGCACTTGGAAAAAAGGCAAGGTTTCAGTGAACCCCGTTGCCCTGTACTCGTAGAGGCGACCTTCAGGTCGCCATCGTGTGGCAGCCTAAAGGCAGCCGCTACGAGAGGACGGGGTTCACTGAAAGCTTACGAAAAAAGAACAAATCTAATAATCCTAACTGCCGCGCCAATTCACTCCATCATTGCCTTCACTTCTCTTCGTGTTCTTCGTGGTTATTTACTTATTACAGCTGGTATTATATAGATCTTGTTATTTTTTCATTTTGTACGGTACTTTTGTGGTCATCGCCAATTCGGGAGGTTCTCCCAGGACGGTGGTCCGCGGGGGAACCGACCGGGTAAGCCAGACATTTCCCCCGATTACCGCACCCTCGCCGATCACTGTCCGTCCACCCAGAATGGTGGCTCCCGAATAGATGGTCACATGGTCCTTGATGGTGGGATGCCGCTTCCTGCTCCGGAAGCACCCGGCATCGGTCGGGACGGTAAGCGCGCCCAGCGTCACCCCCTGATAAATACGGACATGCTCCCCGATGATAGAGGTCTCACCAATCACCACCCCGGTCCCATGGTCGATCATAAAATAGCGGCCGATCACAGCGCCCGGGTGAATATCAATTCCGGTCCGGGTATGGGCGTACTCGGCCATAATTCGCGGGAGGAGCGGTACCTTCTTTTTCCAGAGAATGTGAGCGATCCGATATACGGCGATCGCGGAGAGTCCCGGGTAAGCAAGGATGATCTCATCCATGCTCTTGGCGGCGGGATCACCGGTAAAGTGAGCCTGGACATCTTCAAAAAGTATCTTCCTGATGGTGGGGAGTTCCCGGAAGAGCATCCGGGATATATCCTGGGCCCGTTTCAAACAACTCTTCTTCCCCTTGATTCTGCATCGCATTTCGTCCGGACGGCATTCCTTCCAGTGATCGCAGAAATAGCGGAAACACTTGTTGATCTGCTCCTCCAGTTGGGGCAAAGTCTCCGCGCACTTCGTTCCTACCCAATAACGGACATTATCCCCATCTATGAAACTCTTGGAAAAAAAGCCGGGAAAGATAACGGTGATCACCGATTCCAACGTCTCAATGATCTCTTCCCTTGAGGGCAGGTTCGGCCCCTTGATATGGTTAATCCCCCCGTAACGATTGTAAGACTCAATAATCCGGTCAACCGTATCCGCCAGAGTCTCCCGGTTTTTCTTTTTGGTTACCATCTAAAATTTTCCTCCGTAAAATTTTATGGACATATTACAGTCCACAGGCGGGTAATATACCATACCGCTGAGGAAAGAATACGGAAAAGTGGATGAACTATAGAATATTGAAACCGGGAATTAATGGCGGTGGGCATGTCTTCCGCGGTCAGCGACCGCGACTACAACTTCGCCTGGCTTGCACCCCTGTAGCCGCAGTCGGTGACCGCGGCAGGTAAAAGAACCGAGCGGAGCGATAACTACAATCTCGGAATTTCTCACTCCCCTATTACCGGACAATTTTGCTCGATCGAGCAAAATTTGTCCGGTAAATCGGAAGAAATTACCATGGAGAGCTGAAAACAATAATCAGCTAAACAGGTCCATACCTGCTCTTCCCTTCTAACCACTCACCACTGCCTACTCTCTACTTCCCACTCTACCTCGTTGCCGGAAGATCGCCCGCGGCCCCAAAATACACCCGGGAGATACTCCGTATCGCCCAGAGGCCTGATGATTCACGGAATATCCCGATATCATCCCGGGAGTTTCCGTCATAGTCGGCCGGTACCGGCTGATCCGAACCGGTCCCGAAATATACCCGAGTCAGACCGCGGACCGCCCAAAGACCGGTGGAATCGCGGAAGATACTTGATTCCCAGGTCCCGCTCCCGTCGTAATCCCCGGGAACAACCATATCGCCGTCGGTACCAAAATATACCCGGCTTATACCTCGAATAGCCCAGAGGCCGCTGCTTCCTCGGAAGATGCCGATCTCCTTGGTCGCGTCGCCATCGTAGTCCCCGGAAACCGGCCGATCACCGCTGGTACCAAAGTAGGTCCGGGTCACTCCCCGAATCGCCCATAGCCCGGTGGAATCACGGAAGATCCCCATGTTGCAAGCACTGGATGGATTGTACTGAATAGGTGTGGGTATGTCGGATGACGAACCGAAGTAGGACCGGGTCACTTCCCGAATCGCCCAAAGCCCGGTGGAATCACGGAAGATCCCGATATCGGTTGTCCCATCCCCGTCATAATCTCCGGGTACGGTCTCATCAGTTGATCCACCGAAGTAGACCCGCGTCACCCCCCGGACCGACCATAACCCGGAATCCCCGCGAAAGATAGCGATATCTGAGGTCCCGTCACCGTTATAGTCATCATGGGTCCAGGATGCCGGCGCGGGGACATTGGGATTATTGTAATAAAAGATAGCGCCGTTCTCATCCGGATAAATCCCCCCACCCACGGCATATACGTTACTGGCAACCCCATATACCCCCAGGAATGTATGGTCAATCCCACTGGTCATGGTCGTCCAGTCGATCCCATCATAATGGATAATTATCCCCTGATAGGTATAGAGGTCCCAACCAACCACAAAGACATCATTCGCCGAACTTCCCCAGACCCCGGTGAACATCTGGTCGGAGAGCGGAAATGTCATCGCGGTCCAACTGCTGCCATCATAATGGATGATGGTGCTATAATAACCTACCGCGAATACATCCGTTGATGAACTCCCCCAGACGGCCGTTAGATCTCCAACATCAGGAATTACCATCTCGGCCCAGTCACTTCCATCATAATGAAAAATGCTCCCCTCATAAGGAGGAGATGGAAGCACGTGCTTCCCCACCGCGAATACATCATCTCCAGAACTTCCCCATACTCCATTTAAATGATCGGTACTCCCACAGAACATCGCAGTCCAGTCGTCGCCCTCATAGTGAACAATGGTACCACCGGCGCCAACCGCGAATACATCATTAGCCGAAGCCCCCCATACACTATTCAATGTATCCCAGGATTCATTAGACATCCCGGTCCAGCTATGGCCGTCATAGTGATGAATGCGATTAGGGCCATACACACCAACCGCGAAGATATCGCTCCCCGAACTCCCCCAGATGCCGTAGAGAGTGGGACCGGTCATCCCCGACCAATCGCTACCGTCATAATGAAATAAAATGCCATCATCAGTCGGCCAGGCCTCGCCGCCGACCGCATACACATCACTGGAAGAACTTGCCCATACGTTATGAAAGGTATTCTCAATCCCGGAGGTTATCTCCGTCCAGGCGGCATACCCTTTCTTCGCCCCCACACTTACCATTGCCAGACTCACCAATAATAAAACAGCCAATTTAGACGATCCTTTAAAACTCATTATTTCCCTCCTTATTCGGTTATAAATTTAGCCCCGCCGATGGCGGGGCAACTTTTATGTTTTGAACAATGACCATCATGATTCTATTTAAGTAGTACCGGAAGATGCTCTAACAATTCAAATCAGCATTTTTTATAAATAATCTTAATTTTGTTTTATTTATACAAGAAAATATTGATTTGTCAAATAAAAATCCAAATTAAAATCAAGGACCCTATCCAGAACTAAAATTTTTCGAAGAAAAATTTTACATCCATCGCCCCAGATCGACGGCGATACCGGCAGTGGGTCCCCCCACCTCGCTTCCCTTCCCATAGAGGAAGGTATAGCCCCCCTGGAACTTGAGGGCACAGCTCTCAAATATCTGGATATCAAAACTGAGCAGAGGTTCCCAGTAGAAGAGAGCCACCTCCCGGCGCTCATAAAGATTCCAGTCCTGGTCCCCTTCCGCCCGTTTGATCTCGGTAGTGATACCGCTTCCCCCGACAGTAAGATCAAGACTGATCCCAACCAGCCCGGGACGCCAGCTTAAACCGGAAGTGAGTCCCCCCGTGACGAGTCCCAGGTCCACTTCATCGATATCGTCATCATTACTGCCGGCCAGCCCAACGCTTCCTCCAAAACGCCAACGCATCACCCCCTCCCCGATCGGACCACAGGCTACAACTTTCCCCCCGTAACAGAAGAGATCCTGCTTGGGGAGACGCTGCCCGGTGGAATCCCGCCAGTGCTGGAGATTGAGGTGCAGATAACGGCCCCAGACTTCCCCGCCGATAGTAACCCCCATATCGGGCTCCGCCACTGCCAATTCTACTTCCTGCGCTATAACAACCGACGCCATTAAGAAAATAATTACTCCCATAATAGCCGTGTATTTCATCTCTCCTCCATGAACTTAGAACTTAGCGCCTGCAGCGCAACCTCGTAGCGGCAGCCTTCAGGCTGCCACTAGTGGCGACCTGAAGGTCGCCGCTACGAGTGCTATTAAAATTCCGAAGCTGGAACTTAGCCCCTTCGGCGCTGCTTTATCTGAACCCCGATTGACTCAATCATAATCTGTTGCTTAAACTAGATTAATTTGCCCTATACAACTTGGCAAAAGGCTATCCTCCCTCAGTCAACATTCCACACTCATTGTATGAGTTATCTATTGTCAAAAAGTTGAAGATATTTTTTTTCAGGGAGGATATTAGCTACAGGTAATCTTACCAGAGTCCGGATATTTTCCAAATTCATTTTTTATTATCACCTCCATAATGTATTATTTGTGACATGAAACAGCTTATAAACAAGAACCTTCTGATAGGACTCATTCTGATCGGGCTGTCTCTGCTCCTCTACTACCCATCACTCAGCTGTAAATTTGTCTTTGATGACGAAATGGTGATTGTGGGGAACCGGCTTATTCGGGATATCAACCATCTGCCGGGGTTTTTTACCGAACCAACCTACTCCTTCTACCGCCCGCTCCGATCAATCTCTTATCTCCTCGATTACCGATACTGGAGACTGAATCCTGTCGGATTCCATCTCACCAACATCCTCCTTCACGGCTTATGCTGCTTTTCTTTCTATCTCCTCCTGAAACTATGGGGGACGGGCACCCGAACCGGATTAGCCGCTGTTCTCATATTTTCAGTCCACCCCATTAATACTGAAACAGTTATCTATCTCAGTTCCCGGGCGGAACTAATAGGAACTCTCTTCACTCTCTTATTTTTGCTGACGGCTCTCCGATATCATACTTCCGGAAGAGCCCATCATCTGCTAATCTCCCTGTTCTTTCTTATCTGCGCTCTTCTCTCTAAAGAGAGTTACGCGATAGCCCCATTCCTCCTCCTGATTCTCCGGCCGCGGGATACATCAGTAGTTCAATCAATCCGGGTGAGAGGCCAACGCCGAAGTCGCGTCTTTTTACTCTCTCTCATCCTGACCGGAGCATTCTTGGCCTACCGATTCCTTCTCCTCAAAACGCCGACCGGCCTGGGGCAGTTCGACCTACTCCTCACCTACCCCCAGATTTTGATTAAGCTGCCATCGGTCATGCTTACTTACTTCCGGCTATTAATCCTCCCCCTTAACCTATCCCCTCATCACCCCCTGGCCATCATCCCGCTCCCCTCCCCAGCCATCTTCGGGGTGCAGGCCGCGATTCTCGCCGGCATTGTAATCCTGCTCCTCGGCTGCCGGAGAGTTGGACGGCTCCCTTTTCAGAGTGCGCTCTGGATTCTGATAGCCCTCCTTCCCGTCTCGAACATCTATCCCCTGCCGCGACTTTTGGCCGAAAAGTACCTCTATCTACCCTCGCTTGGTTTCGCTCTATTATTCGCCAGTCTCTGCTGCGGTGAAGCCTTCGCCGGAAAGAAGAGACGGCACGTCCTGGCGGGGATAGTAATATTCATCTTCGCGATTCTGACTCTGATCCGGCAACCGGTCTGGCAATCGAACTACTCCCTCTGGAAGAAGACTTCATCCGACCGCCCCTCATCCCCGCTCACACTTTATAACTGGGGTATGGCTCAGTTACAAACCGGAAAGGTAGATGATGGTATGGAAACTCTGAAAACCGCGGAGGCGATTCTCCCCGGCCAGCCAATAATCCTGGAGAGAATCGCGGACGGCCACGGATTGCTGAACCAATACGATAAAGCTATCGAACTATACCGGGATTTACTCCAGAAATTTCCCGGATCTGCCACCCTCCATCTCAAAATCGGATTTGCTTATGAAGGCCAGGGTTATCCTAAACTGGCCGAGCGCTACTATGATGAAGCCCGAGCGCTCGCCGGACAGAGAAATTCCATTCAGGTAGAGCAACTCTTTTCAACCTACCAGGAACTGACCCGATTGGGAGAGATGGGGGGGGACGCGACACCGGCCATACCATTGCTAGAGAATATCCTCTCGCTCTCCCCCTACGATCCGGAGATTAATTACCGGTTAGCAGAAGCTTATGAGACAGAAGAACGATGGGCCGAAGCTCTGGACTGTTACTCCCGGGTACTCGACAGAACCGGCCCCACCACCGAACTACTCTACCGGCAGGGAAAAGCTTATCAGGGAGATCACCAGTTCAAAAAAGCCATGCAATCGTACCACCGTGCCCTGAGGCAAAATCCTGACTTCTCCCCCGCTTATTTTGATCTGGGAAGTCTCCTGGCCGGTTATAAAGAGTACGGACCCGCGGAAAAGTTTTTCCGGGCCGGGTTGAAACTCCGGCCAAACGACTACCGGGCCCGGACCAATCTCGGCAGCATCTATCAATTTCAGCAGAGATATCCGGAAGCCATCGCCGAGTATGAGCACTCCTTACAAATCAAGGATAGCTATAAAGCCCGTTACAATCTGGGATTCCTCTACCTGAATAAGTTAGACGAACCGGAAAAAGCCCTCCCCCATCTCACTAAAGCCCTCGATCAAGCAACTGATCCCGCTCAAAAGAAAAAGCTGGGTGTTTCTTTAGCCAGGATAAAAGCCACCCGAAGTCAATAACAACTACCGCATTATCTATTTTCCTCATCTGATTATCTTCCCATCCAAACATTCTGGCCCATCAAGACTATAAATTCCGAATACCAAAATCTTATAAAAATTTATTCAGATCGATTAAACCGGATTCAACGGAAGAAGGATATTAATACCTAAATTGAGCGATTCTTTGCGGCGAACTACACCAATCTTATGGTCTGCAATCGGTTGCAAAAATACTCGTTCGCATTTATTAGTAATAATCTATCCAGTCCTGATCTCGGAAAACGATTTCTGAGTTCACTGTTATGGGATTATCAATCTATCGCAGCTCGAGATCCCCAATTGCCGGTTCAGTTGTTACCACCGAAATGGAGTCAGAAAAATGCACTGGATTTTATTGCCCGAGTCAAGAAAACGTTCAAAATCATGGATTAGTTAGCAGAGGGCACTGATCTACCAATGCCTGAACAATAACCATGATTTTCTCGATTTATTCAGAAGAATCCCTGTATTTTCTTTTAGATGTTATCACCTGAAACCAGCATTATTAACCAAGTTCTCCAACAAGCATGACCACTTGTGGTCTCGCTTACCAGTAGCCATATCCTGACGATCGTTCAGATATGGCTACAAAGGTTCGGTGGCTATTATTACTTTCATTACTAACATTATTTTTTGCTGTTATTATTAGGGGACTCCTACTATATTACCTTTATGATTTTTCTGCAGATAATTATACTCTGGCTGATCTCTACGGTGCTGGGGGTAGCGGCCTTTCCCCTCCTCTTCTCAATCCTGCCCGGGTTGAAGGACCGGGGGTACTCGATCTCCCGGGTGGTCGGACTGGTGCTGGTCACTTTTCTCTCCTGGCTTCTATCCAGCCTGAAGATCTTTCCTTTCGGGACGGCATCGGTAATATTCTCACTGCTCTGTCTTATCTGTCTCTCGCTCTGGGCCGGATATAGGAATCGGGGAGAACTGCTTGCGTTTCTGAAGAAGGAATTCAAGCTCCTTCTCCTGATCGAGCTTATCTTTCTGGTCGCACTGATCGTTCTGCTCTTAATCGTCGCGCTCAATCCCAATATCGACCCCGAAACTGAGCGATTCATGGACTACGCGCTTTTAAACAGTATTGATCAGACCGATTATTTTCCCCCGCTTGATCCCTGGTTCGCCGGGAAGATCATGAACTACTACTACTATGGCTTCATCTTTGTCTCCACTCTCCACAAGCTCATCCCTATCCCGCTCACCACATTCTTCAACATGGCCCTGGCCCTGATCTATGCGCTTTTTATCCTGGCCTGCTTCGGAATCGGTTACAATCTGACCGGAAAGAAGTCATACGGAATACTGGCACTCTGCGCCATTATGCTGATCGGGAACCTGAATGGAGTCACCCAGATAATGAAAAAGGGCTACACTCACTTCTCCTCTTTTGAGAGCGCCCGGGTTATGGTGCAGATTGAGGATGACGGCACCATTCTCGACTACCCGATCACTGAATTCCCCAGCTTCAGCCTGACCTACGGCGATCTTCACCCTTATGTCATCACCTACCTGATAAACATGGCAATCCTCAATCTTCTTCTCAACCTGGCGCTCTCATCCGGCTCCGGGTGGAAGATGCTGGGGGGAAACCGGTTCCGGCAGATCGGAGGACTCCTGGTCCTCTCAATCATGATCGGATGTCTGGTGGGCGCCCACACCTGGGACTATCCTGTCTACCTTGCTGTCGCGATAACTATCCTGGCGTATAACCAGTGGCGAAGACTGCCGGAAGAAGGAACTCTCCCGGTCAAGATCACGGAATTTCTCAAATTTCTCGCTCCGGCCCTGGTACTGGTTGTTCTCAGCTTTATTCTCTATCTTCCGTTCAATCTCAACTTCATCAGTGAACAGGCGGGTCACGAACGTGGAGGTATCGGCTTAGTCTCTCTCCGAACCCCCCTTGGCCTCTTTCTTGTCGCTTTCGGAATCTATCTCTTCTTCCAGGCGGCATATATCATATCCCACGTCAGCAAGCTTAACCTCCAGTCCTCCGGAACCATATCCCGAAGGCCTTTCTTTTTCTTCTTGATCGCGGCTCTCATTATCCTAATAGCCGGCGGACCGGGACCGCTCTTCGGGCAGGCCATCCTCCTGATGATCCTGCTCTTCGGCCTGACCACCCTCCTCCTTCTCCGATTGCCACTTGATAAGGTTGAGCACTTTCCCTTAATCCTGGCCCTGGTCGCCTTCGGATTGACTATCTTCTGCGAGTTCTTCTTCCTAGCCGACCACTACAAAGGCGGCGGCTATGAGCGGATGAACACAATATTCAAGCTCTATACCAATGTCTGGCTTCTGCTGGGGGCGGCCTCGGTCTACTCCGTCTATTTCATCAATAAGCTATTGAGCAATACCCCCGGCTGGAAATTCTTCTGGAAGATAGTCGTAGGACTATTCATCACGGCCGGGCTCTTCTTTCCCCTGGGAGCAACAGGAGAAAGGATCCGCAACTGCCGGAATACTCCTCATCTGCCCTATACATTAGACGGAATTGAATATATCTCCCACCGGCCGCCGGAAAATCAATGGATCGAGTGGAGCTGGGATCAGGATGACTGGCGGGCGATCGAGTGGATCAATAATAATATCACCGGCCAGCCGGTCCTCCTGGAAGCCGGCAATATGCAAAATCATGACGGAGGGGAATCACAGGCGTACCACTGGGCTTCCCGGGTCGCAACATTTACCGGACTCCCCATCCTGATCGGCTGGGCAAACCATGAGGCGGGATGGAGAAATGACTGGAAGGAGCCGGGGGAGAGAAAGAAGGATACTGAACTCCTTTACCGGACCACCAATCTCAATGCCGCTATTCACCTTCTCAACAAGTATAATATCGAGTATGTCTATATCGGACGGATCGAACGGGATAGGTATCCGGTAGAGGGGTTATCGAAGTTCAGTCAACTGGGCGAGTTGGTATATAGTGATGGGCCGGTAGAGATCTGGAAGGTGGGGAGTAGGGAGTAGGACAGGAGTGGGGAGAGCCGGGAAAAGCGGAATAAAGACTGAACATCGAACCAGCCTTCGCTGAAGCTACGGCGGGCAGGGCGTCGAACCAACCGTCGCTAAAGCCCCGAATCAAGTTCGGGATGCAAGCACTATGGCGGGCGGGCTTTTCAACATCGAACGTCGCGAGCCCCGCAAAATGACCTCGGGTCAGCGCGGGGTAAAATTAGCGGTTTCTAAACGTGGGCGAGCCAAGGTATCAATTAGTGTAATTAGTGTAATTCGTGGACTGCAAAGCCGCTAAGCCAAGGCGAAACAATCAGCATAATCTGCGTAATCCGTGGACATATTACTCCTCTTTTAAAAATCTCAGGCGCATATTCGTCAACACCGGATACGCAGTAGGAGCATTGGGGCCGGTCCGGTAGAACATGGTCTCGGGGAAAAGATCGTCGGGCCAGAGGAGACGTTCGTAATAAACCCTGGTTTTAGATCCCTTGGGCCAGGTTATCCCGACAAAGATATTTTTCTCCTCGGTGGCAAAGGTAAAACTGCTCCATTCCCCTTTTTTCTCCGCGGTGAGATACGAGGACTGGCTGACCAGCTTATCCGGTTTACCATCCCGATCGGTATCGGCGTAGACTACCAGATTAAACCCCCCTTCTTTATCCGGGGCAGCGTGAGCAGCTTCCAATAACATATAATCGCTTTTGCGCTTCCAGGGGTTTACCTCCCAGATCTGAAGGTTGTAGTAATCAGCCAGAATTGAATTGTCGGTCAGATACTCCTGATGCTTAACCGCGACCGAGAAACCAGCCGGTGGATCCTTCCGGCGGGATAGTTCCATAAATATCCTGAAAGTACCGGATTGGATCCCCGCCCGGGGAGAAAGATCATCGCTCCGGGACTTGCCAGAACCGACATAACTCTCCCCCGCGGTAGGGGCGATCACAAATTCCTCCCAGATCCTCCAATCATCATCAAAGAGGTACTTATATAGCGAGAGCCGGGATGGGGACTTGGAGAAGGTAGGACCTTCAAAAATATCCCGGCTATTGCCGAAACTGTAATCTCCGAAGAGATCCACGTAGCATGCTTCATCTTCTTCAACGGGATAGAATCGGATCTCAACCTCAACTGTTCTCCTTCCCTCCAGTTTCTTTATATCGAGCGGCACCGTATACCACTGCCGGATATCCGGCATCTTCCTTTTGGTGGCCCGGAGGTAGATGGGAAAAGCCCTCCGTTTGTCCGGAGGGACCCAGGACGCGGGATCGGGGCTCAGTCCTCCCTCAAATCGACGGACGACCTCTCCATCAATCGAGATCGTCAGGTCATAGCGCCGGTTCGGGCCCGAGACCAGATCCAGCTTCAGATCCACAGACCGATAATTCTTAAGGTTCTCCGGGAGAGTTACCGTCTGTCGGACAACCTGCTCCGAATTGCTCAGTCGAACCGACCATTCATGCCAGTCGGGATGGACCTTGAGAGCGGAGAGATAGACCAGGAGGATAAAGATCGGAGGACCGATCGCGGCCAGATATCTCCGCCAACCGCTAATCCGGGCTTGATACAAAACGAGAAGGGGAGGAATAAGCGAAAGAATAAAGAGGACGACAAAGACAACCTGGAGACGGTGTCCCCCCAGAAAAGATAAGCCGGGAAGAGCGGCCATGGTGAACGCTGGTCGACCAAAGATGCCCAGCAACAATAGAACCGTGGAAATTCCAAGGAAAAGAAACAGCCTTGATCCTTCCACGTTCTTTCTCCTCCAAAATTTCAGCCACCCGCCAACAATTCGATCAACAAACCAGACCGCCGTCATGATCATAAACGGCATCAGGGGGAGAGTATATCGGCTTTCAGCGTCAGCCAGAAAACACATCCCCCAGCCATATACCAGAGCGACAATTACCGGCCATCCGCGGATCCCCAGAACCGGGAGGAGAAACGCGCCGAAGAGGCCGGCAAGCAGGAGAATCCGGTTGAAGATATCAATGCCCCCGGGCGAGAGAAGATAACTCTGGAGGAAATCATTGTACGCCCGCTGGTAGAAAAGGTGGCCTTTGGCTAATAAGACCGGGATCACCTCCAGGGGACTCTGGAGAAGGAGCTGAACAGATGCTTTAAAAAACTTATCTTCGGAGGCACCGGGCCCCGGTTCAACTTTTGTCGCTCTGAGAATCTCACCACCAGGACTCGCGGTGGTCTGAAGACCACAGTTGGGGGGGTAGACCCCGCAGTACATGGCCAAACCATTCCGCCAGCTCCCGCTAATAAAAGAACGATTATAACGATCTACCAGCGGGGTCCAGAAGAGACGCGGGACAATAATAATCGCCATGGCCAGAATAAATAGAAGGCTTTTCCAGGGAAGCGCCCGGAGGAGCCTGATTGGCAATCGGCGCTTCTTCCCGGAAAAACTTATCATCCTCTCCGCCGTCAACCCGATCACCAGCATCGGCCAGTAAAAGAGATAGATATACTGGAAGAAGGTTCTGGTAATTACCATCAGGGCGGTAAAAAATCCGGCCAAAAAAAGCAGCCACCAGGAACCGCGGTCAATAGTAATAACAAGAATCCAGGTGGTGAGCATAAATACAAATATCGCCAGAGACTCGGTGAGAAGGCGTCCTTCGGAGATAACAAATGGGATATACACCGCGGCGATGATTATTGAGATCAAGGCGACCCGGCGATTGATCAGCCGGGAAGCGATAAGATATAAGAGCAGGATGCTCAGGGTTCCCAATATCGCCTGGGCCACCCGAACACCATCAAAGTCAACTCCTTGAATAAGATAAACTCCACTTAAAAAGAGGGGATAGAGTTCACATTTGGGCAACGCCATCTCATAGGCTTTCTTGAAATGGGTGATAAATGCCTCCCGGTCCGGCCAGGCGTTAAAGGCGGCGGCAAATTCTTTGGCCTGGATATTGTACCCAGCCGCGTCCCAGACCACCGGAGCCTGGCGATAGTTAAAGAAGAAATTAACCCGGAAGAGAAAGGCCAGGATGAGGATCAGGGCTACTATGACAGGGACTATGTATTTTTTTATTTTCATCATTATTGCCGGAGACACCGGACCCGAGAGAAAACGGTGTCAAAAATATTCGCGGAAGGCGGCCAGTTCATAGTAGCCGAATCGGTCAGTTTAGATGGGGCGAGTAGGTCGGACAAGTCGGACAAGTCGGACGGGTCAGACTGGTCGGACGGTCGCCCAACCCGGAACTTCCTTGCTATTCCATGTTCATCCCTACTATTCCCTTCTGCTCCTTGTTCCATCCCACTCCCCACTCCGCGGTCAGCGACCGCGGCTACAAGGCTGGTCCACTGCCCACTCCCTACTCCCCACTGCCTACAAAAACTCCTCCGCCTCCCGATACCACTCACCGGAGGGACGGCCATCCAGAACCGCCCGGGCGGCCATCACCCCCGACTTCATGCTATCGTGCATATCGGTATTCAAGAAGAGGCCCTGGCGGCCGGTGGAGTATAGGTTATCTACCTTTGATAAAGCATTTATGAGAATCTCTAAATTACGCTCAAAAGATAAGTCATAGATGGGATAAGCGTCTTTCACCCTGGTCACAATACAGGCGGAGGCTTTATCCCCATCGATCTTATCAATATTCTCAATATCCTTCAGGACCAGCTTTCTCAGTTCATCCTCGGTTGATTTCCAGAGATGATCGTTATATTCACAGCAGAGTTCAAAGGTAATCATTGTCTTTCCCCCCGGCTTTCGGTCGAGGAGTAGATTCTTCTGCTCACAGAAACGGTTGAACAGGAAGACCGGATCGAGGAGATAGACCCAGTGAGCACGTCCGACACGATCGGTATTAATAATAATATTAGCTAGAACCAGTGCACGGCTCTTTAGTTCTCCTCCAGCGGCAACATCTTCATCAGAGAAGAGAGGCCTGCAGAGATCGGTAATCAGCGGCAAGGGGATAGTTGAGATTAATCCTGAACATGGGATCGTGATCTCTTCACCTTTACGATTGACTCTCACCGACACCACATCTCTTCCGTCAAATGAGATGGCAGTCGGCCGGCTATCGAGCCACACTTCTCCCCCCTCCTCTTTTATATTTTCGGCCATCCGTTCAAAGACAACCCCCATCCCCTCCTCCGGGTATATGAAGTCATCCCAATAAGTTGCCTGTTCCTGCCCCTTTCCCCCCACCAGCTTAATCAATATATCCTTGAGATTCAACTTCTGGAGTTTGGATGATGCCAGACGGGTCGAAAGATTTGATGGCGGGAGCCCCCATACCCTCCGGGAATACTGCCCGAAACAGAGATCATAGAGAGTCTTGCCGAAGCGCTTTATCCCCCAGGTCTCAAAAGAGTCGTCGGGACGGGGATTGATGGCGTATTTAATCGAGGTATAGATGAAATCCGCCACGATCCGGGCCGAGAACAATGGATTTAAACCCAGGATCAACTGCCAAAACTTCAGGGGATAGTCATAATATTTTCCCCGGATCAGCATATTGGTAATCCGTTTCTTGATCGGGAGATCGCCGGCATATTGTTCCCTGATCATCCGATCAATCTCATCGTTCTTTACATGGTAGGTGTGGGGACCGAACTCTACAATAAAATCATTCCAATAACGCGATGATGAGATCCCGCCGACTTTCTCTCCTTTCTCCAGAACAATTACTTTCTGTCCACCCTGACTGAGCGTCCAGGCGGCGGTGAGACCGGCCGGACCGGCACCAAATATAATAACAGGTAGTTGTCTATTTGAATCCGAAGTCTTCATTTACAATATAGCTAATTAAAACCACAAAGGACACGAAGCTCACGAAGGTCTTTGAAAAATGAGTTAAACTAAATTTTTCAATAACTATTCTTCGTGTACTTTCTCCGCCCCGTAGGAAACCGTACGGGGGTGATCTTCGTGGTGAATTAATTCATTTTGGATTTTGGAATTTGAGATTTTATACGTTTACGTATAAAATCTACCAGAGTTTGCAGCGGATCATGGTGGCTCTCAGGGCGATTAACATCCCGGTCCGGATGATGCTCCAGAATTCCCTGAGCCCCGTCCCGTGTCCGGAAGCACCTCCCTGGCGACTAAGGTAGGTTACCGGGATCTGGAGAATCCTATACCCCTTCAAAGCGCCCCTGACTACTATCTCCATCTCATAGACAAAACGATTGTCCTTATAGTAGATGTCCCAGATAGCTTTCTTATTCCAGGACTTCATCCCGGTAGTCACATCGGTAATGGATTGACCGGCGAGGAATGAAATATACCGGTTAAGCAACGTATTCCCTTTGTCCCGAAAGAAGCTGGACTTATAACCGGATTTATCCACTCCCTCCATAAATCGGGACCCGATTACCAGGTCGGCCTTCCTTTCCATAATAGGTTCAATCATACGGGGAATATCTTCGGGAGCAAATTGCAGGTCAGCGTCAAATTGGAGCATGACCGGATGAGATGCCAGTGTAATACCCACCTTAATCGCATGGGCTTTACCGCTATCGCCATAGTTATCATAAATTCTGATTGGATCGGAACGCTCTTCTCTCCACTGCCGGGCAATATCAGCGGTACGATCTCTTCCTCCGTGAATCAGGATAATCTCGGATTCAGGCGCTGACGCCCGAACTCTATCCAGACACTCCCTGATAGTATCTTCTTCGTTAAAGGTCGAAATGATAATTGTAATATTTTTCATATTTTTTACGCGTTTTCTCCTGGATTTCCCAATTTCTCCGGATCGTAGAATATTACATGAGATCCGTTATTCTCGAAGGAAAAACTTACTTCCAGCAACTCCGAGAGCGCCGATCTAACTGAGCTCTGTCGGCCCGGCTCCGCGTAAAGAAGAAGAAACCCTCCCCCACCGGCGCCGAGTAATTTTCCCCCCAAAGCTCCGGCATCAATCGCCCGGTTGTACATATTGTCAATCTCCGGATTTGTTACTCCACTGCCGATATTTTTTTTCAGCTTCCATCCCTCACCAAGCAACCGACCGAACATATCTAGATCTTTCAGAGGACCACGAAGGCAATCCCGCCCGCGCAAAGCTAGATCAGAGAGAGCTTCCAGGGATTTTAGATTCTCATTGATCCCGGAGACATGCTTCTGCTGGATCGAGTCTGAATAGCGCTGAATACCGGTATAGAAAAGCAACAGGTTATCCTGCAATATCCGGAGAGACTTCTGTGAGCAAATAACTTTCTCCACCCGGGCTTCATCCCGATCCCGGAAAGATATATAATTTAATCCTCCGAAAGCAGCGGCATACTGATCCTGATAGCCGACATTTTCCGGGATCAATACCCGTTCCACAAAAACAGCTTCCTCCGCCAATCGCCGGGGTGAGACCATTCTTCCCCGATAGGCATAGAGCGCGTGGAGAAGACCAACTACAAAAGAGGAGGAAGTACCCAGACCGGTCCGGGCGGGAAGATTGGAAAAATAGTTAATTTCGATATTGGAGGTAATATCCAGATGTTTCAGACAGGCCTTGACCGCCGGATGTTCAATATCATTAACATCATTCAGCAGTTCCGTCTTGGAGTATGATACCTTAATCCGATAGTCAAAAAAGTTACTTAGATAGTTTACTGAGAGATAGACAAACTTATCGATTGTCGTGGATAGCACCGCTCCACCGTACCGGTTGAAATATTCCGGGAAATCGGTGCCGCCGCCAAAGAAACTGACTCTAACCGGAGTTTGAGAGATTATCATTAAATTTTTCTCCGAAAAATTTGTCGTTTTCTACTGCAACTACTTGCTAGAAAATATCTATTATTGGTTTTGATCTATTCTTCTTCGGGTTTCCTCTTAACAAATTCCCTGGCTACTTTTCGGGAGTCAGGCATACGAAAAAACCGGTTTATTTTTTCGTTATTGACATTGTATTTTTCCCGGGGCAGATTCTCTCCACTATATCGCAGGGGGTGGTTGAGCCACGATCTTATCTCACTCAGAGCAACAGTGCCCTCCCCGCAGATATTGAAGATCTCACCCCGGATTCCCCGCTTGACCAGGTCGAAGACCGCCGCGGCCAGGCAATCGGTTGTAAGGTATTGATATTCCGATTCTTCGTCCACCCGGAGTGGGATATCATGGATAAGGTCGAAGACCGGGTTCTTCTTCAAGCCCGGCCCCAGCACGCCGCCAAGACGAATGATCAGCCAGTCGGAGAGATAATGCGTCACCATCCGCTCCCCCAGGTATTTATGAAAGCCGTAGTGAGAGATATCCCCGATATCGATACCCGAATCCTCCCGGTTATGAAGCAGGTCTTCGTGGTCACTGTACAGATCTATGCTCGATAAATAAATATACTTCCGGAATGAAAAATCAAAGAAGGAACGGAGCAGCGCTTCCAATGAAAAGCGGAAGTCCTCGACCGGCTGTTCGTTGGAAAAGTACTTCTTCGAGTTCCCGGCGACGTTTATCAGAATATCGCACTCCCGACCTTTGAACTCCTGATAATTATCCAGATCTATACAGTCACAATCGAGCTCATTCTTTTCGCCAAACCGCATGAAAGCGGATCCTATAAATCCCTTGCCTCCAAGAATAAATATTTTCACAACCGGATCGTTCCTTTTGAATAGTTATCTCCAAACCAATCAATCGTCCTGCGCAATCCCTCCCGCAATGAGGTCGGGCAGTCAAGCCCCAGATCTTTCATCTTCCTATTATCGAATATTTTAAATACCTTGCCATCCGGCTTCGAGCGATCCCAGGTTATCTTACCGGAATATCCCGTCAACTCACCGGTCAGTTCCGCCAATTCTTTAATTGAGGTGGAACGGGAAGTGGATATATTTATGGGTGCGGAACTGTCGTATTCATCCAGAAAATAGGGGAATAGTTCGGCTACATCAGACGCGTAAACCAGATCCCGGGTCGGTTTTCCGCTACCCCACATCACTACTTCAGGAAGTCCTTTCAGCCGGGCTTCATAGAACCTCCTGATCATAGCCGGAACAACATGAGAATTCCCTTCTTCGTAATTATCATATTCTCCATAAACATTACCCGGGATCAGAACTATGGAATTAAAACCATACTGGCGGCGATAGGCCTCCGACTGGATGATGGCCATCTTTTTGGCTACCGAATATGGTGTGCTTTCATAAGCCGGAAGCCCTCCCCACATCTGCTCTTCATTGATGGGAGATGAGGCGGTCGCCGGATAACTGCACCCACCCATAACGGTGAGTAATTTCTCCACCCCCGCCTTCCAAGCTTCATGGATGGTCATGGTTTGAATCATCAGATTGAGATAGAAAAACTCGGCCGGATACGCGACGTTGGCCCCGATTCCACCTACATAACCGGCCAGAGCAATCACTCGGTCGGGATGATGGTCCTCGAACATCTTTCGGACTTGGGTCTGTTCGGTTAGGTCGTAATCTTTTGAGGAGAGGGCGATGATCTCCGAATCCGGGGATCTTTCCTCCAGAACCGGCACAATATGCCGCCCCAGAAAACCGGAGGCGCCGGTTACCAGTATTGTTGCTTTATTATTCATAATTCTCCGGTCTATATTTTTTGCAGAATATTTATCCCCCTACCTCGGCCCCTTTTTTGACAAGACGATTTTGGGACAAGACAATTCGCCCCCTGCCTCGGCCCCTTTAATGACAGGACCATTACAGGCAGGACGATTAACCTCGCCTCGCACTTACTTTTAACATATTAAATACAACCTGTTACTTGTTATTCTGCCTTAAATCATTCTGTCTTTAATTCTTTTTTCCTTGAATAGTCCTGTCTGTAATCGTCCTGTCATAATTATTTTTTATTTTAATAGTCCTGCCTGCAATCGTTCTGTCTATAATTGTCCTGCTTTGTGATTATAAATTGTCGTAGACCGAATCTTTCAGAAACGTATAGGCCTTAATCAAGTTTTTGATGCCGTAATCCAGCGAATAGCGCGGTTTGAATCCGGCCTTCTCTATCTTTTCGTTGCTGACAATGTAATCTCGTTGATCGGGATCTTTGCCTATGTCAGATGCGATGATTACCAGATTTGGGACATATTTCTTTATCACCAGACATAATTCCAGCTTGGAGAGATTCGCATTGCTCAGTCCGACATTATACACTTCGTTCTTCATCCGGCTAAAGTTCTCCAGTCCCAGATAAAAAGCCCGGGATATATCGCGTACATGAATATAATTACGCTTAAAATGTTCCTCAAAGAGAACGATACACCGTTCCTTAACCGCCCGATAGGTAAAGTCGTTGACCATCAGATCCACCCGCATCCGGGGAGAGATACCAAAAGCGGTTGCCAGACGGAACGCGATTACATTACCCTTATCCATCAGAATCTTCTCGGCCGACACTTTCTGTTTGCCATAGTGGGAGATTGGGCGGAGTGGTGATTTTTCGGTACAGAATACTCCTTTCTCTCCGATCCCGTATCCACTGTTGGTAACCGGGAAGAGAACCTTCTGTCGTTTACCCCGCAGTTGATTGATCAGCTTGATCGCGCCGACATTAATACTCTTTGAATCCTGTGGGTGAAGATTACAGGCCGGAGCTCCAACTACCGCGGCCAGGGGGATAATAACATCCGCCCCGGCGACCAGGGGCTTTACTGCCGCTCGATCCCGTACATCACCCCGAACAATACTCAGGTTGGGATAATGGCAGAGGTGGAGAAGCGAGGTAGGTCGGTAACGAAAATCATCCAGAATAGTAACCGGGTGGCCCTTCTTCAGGAAGAGTTCCACCATAACTGAACCGACATAACCGGCACCGCCGGTTATTAATATTTTTTCTTTATCTTTTTTAACCATCTTTCCTCCGAAATACTGTACTTAGCTTCGCAACTTTTTTGCCACTAAGACACCAAGACACAAAGAAAAGTTACAACAACTATATTCTTAATCTCTTCCTGGTTTTTCTTAGTGTCTTTGTGGCTAATTAATTTTTTGACTCTCCAGGTGTTTTGCCAGAATCGGTAAGCCTTCATCAAGCCGAATGGAAGGACTGAAACCGAAGATATCCTGCATTGCCGCGGGGGAAGGCCGGAAATCAATGTATTCCGGCACCTCTCCCTCCATATTGATCCTGACCTCCCGATTAAATATGCGGGCGACTTCTTCCACTAATTTTTTAATTGTATACGGTTTCCCGAGGCAGAAATCAAGGATCAGATCATTCTCCGGACTTTCCAGAACACTCCTTACCCCCCGGACTGTATCTCCGGCAAACATCGCGTCAATCAGGTTCTTCCCATCCCCGCGGATGGTATATTCGTCCTTTCTGTCGATGGCGAACGCCCGGACCAGGCGGGAATAGATCTTGCGGGGGGGCTCAAACGGGCCATACGCCCCGAAGAACCGGAGGATAATGTAACTATCGATCCTCCCCATCTTCCGGAAGAACTTGATATACTGTTCACAAGCTAATTTCCCGATCGCGTAAGGTAATCGCGGATCTAAAGCGGAATCGGGGGAGACCGGGCCGGAGAGTCCGTCATATACCGCGCCGGATGAAAAATAGATAAAACGCCCCACTTTGAAATTACTGAGAAAATTAACCAACCCCAAAACCGTATCGGTGAGATCAACCGCGGGATGGGTCACCGAATAAGCCGGATCACCGTTGCCTGACAGGTAGATTACCGCGTCAAGTTTCTTCCCCAGTTTATCGGCCAAAGCGGCGATGGATTGAGAATCAGTAAAATCGCAGATAGCCACCTCAACCCCGGAGAGCAAATGGTTATTCACGAACTCGGGGACGCTACCGCCGCGGGCGAAAGCGGTAATCTGATAATCAGGGGATAGATCCTGAAGAAGATTCTTCCCGATAAATCCGCCGGATCCTGTGATGGCAATCCTCATGTTATTTTATTCCTTCAATTTGTCCAATATACATAACAATGCAATAATTAGTAATCAGTAATCGGTTATCAGTAATCAGTTAACACGCCCATAGCCCTGATTCCCGATCACTAATCACCGATTACTGATTACCTCCCCGATACCATTCAATGCTCCGCCTCAGACCTTCTTCCAGCATGACCGTAGACTCAAATCCCAACAGTCTCTTCGCCTTTTTCGTACTGGGAATTCTCAGGGCCACATCGGCGCCCAGAGCATCGCGGAACTGGAGTTTTGATGATGATCCGGAGAGACGAATTATCTTCTCCGCCAGGTCGCGGATAGTAACCGCCGCTCCATGATTGCCAATATTGAATACCTCTCCCACCGCGTCCTCCTTCTCCAGGCAGAGGAGAACTCCCCGAACAAAATCATCGATATAGCACCAGGCCCGGATCTGCGATCCATCTCCATTGATAAAGAGCGGAGCATCTTTCAGAGCGGCCAGAACGAACTTCTGGATTGCCCCCTCACCTACCTGAAAGGGCCCGTAGATGTTAAACGGCCTGACAGTAACGGCGGGAAGGCCATACTCCACATGGTAACAATGAGTCATATGCTCGGCGGCCAGCTTACTGACCGCGTAGATCCAGCGGAGAACCCCCACCCGGCCATGGATGGTAGAGTCCCCCTCATCGGCATTATAGACAAAAGAGCCATAAACCTCGCTGGTGGAAAAGTCGATCAAACGTTCCACTCCTTCTTCAACCGCCGCCTCCAGTACATTCTGGGTCCCGGTCATATTTACTTTCATTGTTACGGTGGGGCGTTTATTGACCGTATCGATCCCGGCGATTGCCGCCAGGTGAATAACCATCTGACACCCGGCCATTGCTTCAGCCACACCGGCAGCATCCAGAACATCTCCCTTAATGAACGTCACATGGGGATGATCGGGCAGGTCCGTCAGATGAATTGCATCCCGATGCTGGTTGTCATAGATTACCACTTCATTCTCATCCGAAAGGGCACGGCAGAGATGGGTACCAATAAAACCGGCGCCGCCGGTAAGCAGGATTTTTTTACCGCTAATCATAAGTTATCGCCTTCGGCGCTAACATAGTGAGGAACCACTGAAGCTAACACCATTTGAAAAAATTAAAATCTTCATATAACACAATATTTATTCAATCTACATTAACATAACCCAAGCATATTTCAAATTTATTCAGACTCCCCTAAACCGGGATAATCGAGGCTAACTGGCTGCTTCGGAATTTCAATAAAAGCACCCCTAAATCATTAAAATAACTGACGGTACTGATCAAATATTTATGTCGGTCTTGGTTCAAGACTAAATTAGCACCGCAGGCGCTAATTTATTACTGACTACTGATTACCATTCACTGATTACTTTCTTTGTCTCCAGGAAAAGATACTTTTACCCTCCCGATCCGATCGGCTTTATGACCGGGGGATCCACCGCGGGAGTAATACATCACTTCACCCAGATCTCCACCGGGACCGGGCGGTTTGATGTGATAAACCCAGGTGCCCAGTTCCCAGCTGCTGCCGACAAATATTTTGCCGCCGGGAGCGATAAACTCCCACCGGCTCCATTCTCCTTCCTTTGCTTTTTGAAGGCGAGGGGAACGGGCCACCCTCTTATCGGGAATCCCGTCACTATTGGAATCGGTAAATACCTCCATCCGAAATGCTCCCCCGGCGCCTCCCCGAGCATGAGCCATCTCCAGTACCACTACCGTGCCTTCTTCAACATCCCGTTTGACTTCCCAGACCCCGACATCAAAATAGTTGGCCAGCTCGATCCCGGGAGGAACCGGACCAAACTCCCGGTTCTCATTCCCAGGGGAATTGAAAGACTCGTCATCCCCATCCCGCCGAGCTTTAATATCAATTATCCAGCTCTCGATATGCTGTTTCTCAAACCGCTCATCCCAGACCACCGGGGCATTGGCACGGCGGCGCAGTCTCTTGCCCGCCCAATCCACGATATCATCTGCCATCAACGGAACCAGGTCGATCGGGAATTTTTTCAACACCTTCATCTCATACATCCGGTTAAGGTACGCGTACTCGGTCCGGAGATTGGTATGCCAGCCATGCAGAATCAGGATATCCCCCTTCCGCATTGTCGAACTGGAGCGGCGGGTATAACCTCGCAGCGGACGCTTTGCCCAGAAACCAACCTTCTGCAGTTCATCGGTGAATATCCGCCGGTCGAGATAATGATCTTTCAGATAGAGCGAACTCCGGCTGATATCGGCAAAACTATCCCGTGACCAGTAGATGGTAAAGGCGGTAAAGATGAGACTTCCGAATAAACAGAGAAAGAGAGCCGACTTGCCGAGCCATTTTATCTTCTTCCATCCCCAGAGCCAGCTCAATCCATACCCGGCTGGGACAAGGGCCAGAACTACCAATGTATATTGATATCTCGGAGTCCACCATTTATTTACCACCAGGGCGTAGAAGGTCCCAACCAGGAAATATCCAAAAAATGCCAGCCAGATCCATCGTCGTAACAATCTCCGGGATTTGACAATAGTCATTATCAATCCAAGCAGTGCTGCCAGCGCGACAGGATAGACCAGGACATAGGGATACGAATAGAGATAATGGGTCAGCCACGACTCCCATCGCCCGGCCAGAGACTGGTAAGATGTCAGCATCCCTTTCTGGTACCAGGTGCTGCGGGCCAGGTAGTGCTGCCAGATGTGGAGGAAAACAAAACTCCCGAATGAAAGAATCAGAAGCAGGAAAACTGATGGCCTCCTGTACCACCATCCGGGCTTGCGCACCGTCCCCGGAAGAAAAAATGCGATAAGAAGAGAAAGAAAAAGCCAGACTCCCCAGATAAAAATGAGCTGCCATAATAGCAATTCCGGAGGGAGTTTAACCGGAAAGAAACTGAGGACCTGCGTAAGAGATGTCTCAATCAAATTCCGAAAAGGAGAAACCATAAAACACGCTATTGCCAGAATGATAGAACCGGAAATAAATACTATGAGAGTAAACTTAATCCTCTTTTCCCGGTATTCAATCCCGGCAAAATAGCCGACCAACGCGACCACGGCAACCGGTACCAATACTAAACCGGTCGGATAGGTCAGAACGGCCAGACCTCCCATAAAAATCCCTCCGGCTAAATAGATCGCCCGCTCACTCTCCATATATTTAAAGATCCCATAGAGAAAGAGGAGAACAAATAGAGCGTATAGGCTGTGAGGAAAGATCCGGAGCGACCAGCGAAATATCAGGGGGGAGACGGAATAGAGCAGAATAGTGAATAGCGCGGCCCGTCTCCGGTAGATTATCCTAGTCAATCCATAGAGGGGGAATACCGCGAGAGCAGCGGTCAGGATGGAGACCAGACGCCCGGAAAGGACGGGATCACTGAACACTCTCCTAAGCAAGATAATAGCAAACGGATAAGCGGGGAGGATAATAGTCCCCCGAACCTGATCCAACGCCCCCATATATAAAATACTATCGGTATAGGTGGCGGGGTGCCAGTTGATGAGAACCAGCCGGGCGACCAGGTTTATGGCAAATATTATAAAGATCCATTTTTTCATACAACCTATTTACCGCAACGCAACTTTTTAACCACGAAGGAGACGCAGATCACGAAGATTTTTTAAAAGATGAGACAAATCTTGCTTTTCCTCAACTATTCTTCGTGCTCTTGGTGGTGATAATCTGACTTACATTATTCCGACACCGCTTCTTCTTTTATAACTTCTATCGCCATATTAGTCGAACGCGGTCCGGTGGAGAGGACAGGCGCTCCACTGGTGGCATAATGCATGGTGGAAGAGAAATCCTTGCCGCTCCAACCTTTCCGATCGAAGAATACCCGGGCGCCTTCATTCCAGGTATTGCCGACAAATATACGCCCCTCCGGAGCGGGGACCGTCCAGTAACTCCAGTCACCAGCGGACCGGGCGGTGAGGAAGGGAGATTTTCCCAGTTCTACATCCGGTTTCCCGTCTTTATTCTTATCTCCATAGGCGACAATATAAAACCCCCCCTCCTTCCCGTAATCGGCGTGCTGAACCTTGATCTTTAGAGTATCTCCAGCCAGATGCGGTTTCTTTACTTCCCAGATCTGGATCCTATGACCGGGGGAAGTCCTGGCTTGAACTTGAGACGGCGGCGCTTGGGCGGCGCTGACCCGAAACTGACCCGCGCCCGATAACTCCTCCAGATACGACTTGAGCTGGAGTTGATAGAGGAGGTTCAACACCCCGACAATCAAGACCGCTACCAGAAGACCGATCAGTACTTTCTGCATACCCGGAGAAGTTCCTCCGGCCAATGCAGTTCCCTGATTCTCATCTTCTTTTCTGCTGTAATTAAACATAAATACACCTCCTATCAGCCAGATTAAATACAGGGGAACAAGACTGAGCTGGCCTTTCATCCCGGCTGCTTCCCCCAGATTAAAGGAATTATAAGAGCTACTGATAACCGCGTTAGTCTGAAAGGTAGTTTCATGATTGATGGATAGATCCCCATTCATAAACGCGTAAAAATACAGGTCCCGGAAGGGATGGGCCGCGTACTCTTCCGGTCTCACCGAGACGGCCGTCAGCATGAAGAAAATCGAGAGGGCGGCCAGCACTGTGGAAAGACGGGGAAACCTGACCACGAAGAATAATGTCAGCAGAACCAGATAAGGCAGGATCTCCATCGCGTGCCGGGCGCCCAGGGCCTTTCCTCCATACCAGTAAGGATAGATGGCGTTAATTAGAAAATACGCTGCAACCAGAACCCAGAGAGTAATCAGGAGTGCCCGCTTGCCTTTCTTCCGGACAAAGTAGAATATCCCGGGCGCGATTAAGATCAGAAAAGGGGAGAGGTGAAAAAATCCGCGAAAAGGACCGAAAGAAGTCTGGTAGAGAGCCTTGAAAAACTGCCGGGCATGGATATTTAACCCCAGCACCCCTCCCTGCTGATAAGCGGTATGGGGAGCGGCTTTTTTATCAAAATAAGCGATGTATAAGGGATTGTCAAAGACCAGGTAATTATATCCCATCATCACTCCGGCCGGGAGGAGGAGACCGAGGATGAAATACCCGAACCTAAGAGATCGGATCCCATTGCGGAAGATCGCGTGGATAAAACAATAGAGCGCCAGCACCGTAACGATCAGGGCGGTCGGGTACTCAGTGACCGCCGCCCACCCTCCGGCCAATCCGGCCAGGAAGATGTAGAGTCCGGAACGAGGCGAGGAGGACTGAAGGAGGAGATACTTGTAGAGAAGATAAAAAGCTACGATCGTGAGAACAGAACTGACCATATGACCATAGAGGACGGTCGAATAAGCAAAGACCGGTGTCCCGAGAAATAGGGCCAGGGTACAGATCAGGCGGGGAATTGCCGCGGGGTAAAAAAGACCTAGCAGGCGGAAGAAGACCACTCCTCCCAGAGCGCAGGGAATAGCCACCAGAAGAATCGTAATAAGATAACAGGATAGGAGGTGGTAGAAGTCTTCCGAAGAAAATCCTATTATTATACCTTTGAGTCGAGATATCAGGAAATAGGGAGCGACACCACTCAAACTAATACCAGGCGCCTTATTGGGATAGACTTTTCCATTCTTGGTAACAGTATCGTGAGTTGGAACACGAATACCCCGATAATGGAGCTGCCCCTTCTCCACCACGGCCCGCATCTGTCCCAGGCGGGCATTCTGATTAGCGCCGCCGCCCTGATAGAAATAGGCAAAACTGATAAATAAGGTCAGGAATAGTGCTATTTCAATTTTTCTCTGCCTGAAAGACATGTTAATATCCCTACTTTTCAGTTTCTGCTTAGAAACTATATATTAACCACGAAGAACACGAAGAAAAATACTGGAAAGACTTCAAATTATTCCTGATCCTCTAAGATTCCTTCGTGTTCTTCGTGGTTAAAAGTTGCGTCGGTAGCCCCATTTATATATCATACTGGGATATCCACAGCTATCACAATTATCTATTTAAATAATTATCCCTATTTTCAAATCGGGATCAAGGGAGATAATTAATAAATGAATTTATTCAGTCGCGAGTCCGCTGGAACAGTCTTGATCTGGCTGGGGGTACTTATCTTTCTGGGTGTAATTTATGACTGCATCAGGCCGGTATTCCCCCAAAATGCCCCCTATCCTTTTATCAGTTCGATCCAATCATTTTTCCGGGGAGAGTCAGCCCCGATCGAGAATGGAGTGCAGGGAAGAAAGACAGCGCCCCGAAAATCTCATCCTCCACGACCATTCCGGGATCTTCAGAATGACGGGAAAATGTTAACCACCTCGGTCTATCGTCCCGGGGCCAGTTACCAACAATGGGTTTGGGCGGTAAAACCGGAATATGTATCCGGCCAAAATATTACGGTTGAGATGGCTCATGGCGCGGGGGGGGAGGAAGGGGGATTCAATATCATAGCCTATGCCGATACCGATGGCGACGGAAAGCCGGATAAAAAAGTCGTCGAGTCTGAATTTCTTACCGGTAAAAAAGCGGGAGAATGGAGTACATTTACATTTACCACTACTGAAAAACAACTATTTGTCGGAAACAGCTGGCCTCCTGATAACGATACCGCCATATTCCGGGGAAACGGTCTCTGGCCCCGAAAAGATTATCCTCTTGAGGGACGATTCTTCTACCTCATAAAAGGAAGCAACTCCCGTTCCGCCGGACCGGCCTTCACCAATCTTATTTTTTCTGCGAAAAAATAATACCGGCAAGCATTGAATCAATATTCCAGAATAATGTTAAAATGATAACACCTGGCAATATGAACTGGATGAACCACTCCCTATTCTCCAATCCCTATTCCCCAGATTCTCCCCGCCGTCGGCGGGGAGAATCTATATCATGACCGGTATATTACCCACAATAGTCCGTTATATTCTCTGCGCTGCCGGGGTGATATTTATCTTCTTGGGTCTGCATCTGAAGGGATTTTTTCGGGAGAATTGGCATCGGAGGAAGGCGATTCAGTCCATTATCTTCATCCTGACCGGTCTGATTATCCTGGTCTTAATGGGTTCCGGTACCGGAGTTTTCACTTTCCCGGCGGGAAAAGTGATGGGTGCCATAGTAGTTCCATCCATTGCCATGGGTCGATTTATCTCCGGATGGTTTCCGCTCCACTCCCGAGCCATAACCATCATCTTCCTCTCCCTGATTCTTGTTACCACCCTTTTGACAACCATCTTCAAGAAAAATGAATCCTATCCTCTGATACTCCTCCTATTCTCCCTGGGAACCGCCTTACTCGGAGGATTATCTCTCAGCCGAGGGGTAATGGGACAGGCCTACTTTTTTCTGGGGATCTCCTTCCTCTATGGCTGGAGCAGCGGCCTGATTGATAGGGAGAAAAAATTTGTCCAGATTAATTGGATAACAGCAGCCATTATCCTCGCCCTGATTATCCTGCTGGGATTTTTCCTTAGAAGCTACGCTCTGGAAGATATACCCTATCGTTTCGACCACTACGAATCCGATTACGGACGGGAGGCGCTTACGGTTCTCTCCGGACACCACAATGTCAATTTCTGGACATCAACCATCTGGAGAGGATTGGGCCATCTCAACTATTCCCCGGTTTATGTCTATTATGTGGCTCTTTTCTTCCAGTTATTCGGTGCGACATTGTTAACTCTGAAGATGGTAGCGGTAACCTGGGGAATCTTCGCCCTTCTTCTCACCTACGGAATCGTATCCACTCTCTTCAGCCGGAGATTAGCTTTAATTACGGTATTTCTGCTGGCTATATCTCCTCTCCATATCAACTACAGCCGAACCGGACTTCTCTTGATCTCCACCCAGGCGGTTAGCCTCCTGGTAGTCTATCTCCTTCTGCGCGCGATCATTCGAAAAAAATTACTCTCTTATATTCTTCTGGGGATAGCCATCTCTTTCGCGGGATATTTCTACTCTCCGGCCAAATACCCTGTCCTCCTCGCCGGGTTCCTGATTGTCTGCTACGGCATCTTCAAACGGAGATGGTTCCTCCGCAACCTGGCGGGAATCATCCTCCTGGTTCTCACGGTAATCATCCTTATGACCACACTAAATATCCCCGCCTGGGACGTAATGGCGCCGAAGTTTGCCGGATATGAGTCGGTCTGGCATCGGACCCGGGATCACCGACATACCAACCAGGCGGATTATATTCGGGGTATTCCCCTCGTTCAAGAAAACCTGGAGAAACTTATTCATAGTTTCTTCATTAGCCGGAATTTTAACTACAATCCCTGGCCCCGGGGAAATCTCTACTTCAATCCGCTCATCCCGCCGCTATTTCTGCTGGGAATCGCCTTCAGCCTCTCCCGAATTAAGAAGGCGAACTACCGGCTCCTCCTCTTCTTTACCGCCGCTTTCTTAATCCCCAATCTCCTCTCCCGCCCCCCGGTGATGGTCAGGCGGTTGATGGTTGCCTGGCCGTTTATCTATTGCCTGGCGGCAATTCCACTCTCTCAGTTGTTAAGACAATCCGGGAAACTGGGGGGGAGAATCGGGACCGGTCTGGCGGCAGTACCGATTGTCGCTATCCTTCTCGCGGTTGGAGCAGATAACTCCCTGGTGTATTTCGACAGTAACGAACCGGCCGGGCGGTGGGAAGAAGAGAGATTCTATGATGAGTACGCTAAAGACCTGATCAACGATTACTATCTCTACCTGGTCCCGATCAGTGGTCTGAGCCGAAAAACAATCAGCTTCATTCTTTACGAAACCAAGGGGGCCGGGAGCCGGGGCTTCAAGTATGTCAGCCCCGAGCAGATAAGAAACTTAAAATGGGAAGATATCTCATCCCGGCTGCCAGCCGCCCTGCTCTGCTCCCCCGGAAAAGTATTTCGTTCCGATCTGGAAGAACTCCAGCGAAGATTCGGACGGGGACGGATTGAGGAATTCAAGGATAAATTCAACCGGCGCCGGGCGGTTTCATTATTCTTGGAAGAATAAGACAGGATGATCGCAGACAGGACTTTTAAACAAAATGATTTATAGACAGGACTATTGCAGTCAGAACGATTTAAAAAAATGGTTCTCAGTCGTTTTGTGTGGGGGAAAAGGCCAATTTAAACCACGAAGAACACGAAGGAAATGGGAATAGTAAATCGCCTGGCCTATATAGTATGCGTCAATAGATCCTCTCCACATTTAATATAGTGGGTTGTACTGTGATCACTTGTATCAATCAACACCTCAAAAGGAATCAAACCGGGGTTGATTTACCGGATCGGTTCCAATCTATGTGAGTATTTTCCTTCGTGTTCTTAGTGGTAAATAATATATGTTGATACCCACACAATTTGACTGAGAACCTCTTATTTTTGCTCCGCAAAAATAAGAATGGGCAAGCATTGAATCAGAATTAAGGGTAATTTATAACGCCGATTCGATCTTCAGAACATAAAAATAGCGTCGAACCTACTTCTTTTCTATAATTATCCACTGGGCTCCTCGCCAGGAAGTTCCTCCGCTAAGATTACCGGTAACAATCAATATAATACTCTCGGAGGTTAAAATTTCATTTATCTCATACCTATCAAACTTAACTGTCGCGTCGGAGATGCCGTTATCATTATAATCCCCTATCTCCTGAGACCAATTTAGAGAAGTTATATCAACCTCGCTGTTGCCGGCTTTTGAAATCTTTATGGTGGAAAAATCGATATCTCCCGGTTCGTGCCCTTCCGGCAACTCAATATGTACCTCTAAATAATTCCATTCACCGTCCAGGTTTAATGGGTTAGGCTCCACTTCGATTGTTGCCTCCACCGGCGCTTCATAAAGAGGAGAAAAACCAAGAATAATTTCACTGTGTTCCTTGCCGAGAAAGGTGGTATAAAGCTGCCGGCCGTAGGGGCCGCGATTTAATATATCTCCCAGAAGGTTAAATCTCGTCTCAGCAATCCCCTCTCTCCCTAACTTACAGTCAACGATGAACGAGGCCCAGACTCGACCCGGGAATTCCGGAAGGCCGTCCAGTCTAACGGCAACGATATTGTTTCCTGCCTGATAACCTAACAGGGAATCAAAAGGAAGTGGTGATATCAGCCCTTCTGCCGGCTCCACAATCTCTTCCGCCCCGGCGCCCAATACCCCTTGCTTATCATAGTAGCAATGAACCGTCAAAAAAGTTCCGTCTGAAGTTAAAGTGTACTTTTCTCCGGCCCGGGTTACAAACTCCGCCCCGGAATTCAGCAGAGAAGCCACCGGGAAAGTCATCGAATTAACCTCTCCAGTCCTTTCAAAGATAGTCAAACTTATCCCTGATGATACCGGGATTATCCCATCCTCAATAACTTCTGCGGTTGCCGGGGAGAGACTTGATAAAACGGTGAATACAAGTATCGGAAAGAAACTAATAACCAGATAGAACTTCCTATTAAAAAATGAATTTTTCATAGTTCGACACCTTTTATTATTATAAGTTTTGCTTTTATCAAACATTTTTGCTGCGCAAAAATAAGATTATTGCCCCGATACTTAATATTAAACAACTCGGGATACCGAAGGATTTCGGTCCCGATATTTATTATTCAACCAACCGGGACCCCGAAGTATTTCGGGGGATAATTCGAAGCAAAAACTTAGCTCTTCGCGCTAACTTTTTGTAGGCGCACCCTTCAGGGTACGCAATAAAACGCAGGCTAAAGCCTTCGGCTACCTTTGTTATAACATTTATTCAAATTCCGAAGCAGTCACTTGACTTAAAATATAACACCTTATCCATCAAAGTCAATTCTAATTGCCAAGACCTCGGTACCGCTGAACGAAAGGTTTTGGGGAAAGAGGTCTATACATGCTTCGATTTACAGGTAATGAGAACCGGGGGATCGGATTTTAATACCTACACCCCCCCCGGACGGAATAGAGGTGTATCCGGTTTTGAGAGAAGAGATCGGGAGATTTCAGCCTTCTCTGTTTCATCTCCGTAATAGTACCGAAAAAACCGAATCACGGTATAATTGTTCCAGGCCAGAATAAGCGCCAGGAATAATGGAATCAAGGCAAGCCTCCATGAGCGGGAGTACGATAAAGTCACCGCGAAAAAAGCCCAGAGAACAGGCTGAAGTTCGGCGGCGTAGACCGATCCGGCCCAGGGGTTAAAGTAGACAAAGAAGGTGATATAAAGAAACATCCAGAGAATAATCACCCAGAGGACAGGCTCTTTCAACCAGAGTAATTTCCGGAAGAATATCACAACCGTCACCATAATGAGTACCGATGAGATAAGCACAAACGCTATCCCGGGGATATAGTAAATATAGGCCTGATAAGCTCTTTCGTTCACCCATTCCCGGTCACACATCCGGTCACCAGAGGGGAGATAGAGTCCTCCCACTGAATAGACCAGGGACTGAAGGCTGACGTTCCGGTAGTTAGACCAATTCAGACGGGCCGGGCTAGCCTTGATCGTCTTCTCCTCATGCCGGGAGAGTTCTATTAGTTTATGGAGTTTTAAATTCGGGTTCACTCTCGCTCCCATGATTTGATATGTCGCCGCGACAATTATTGTCACCGCCGCCAAGTACAATAAAGACCATCCCATTAGTTTCCTTAATCCGATTCGTCTGACTCTGAATAAAAGGGCAAAGGGAATCAACGGAAGCAGATAAGCGTTCCCTATGGTAATCAGAATGGAAAAAACCATTGCCAGTATGGCAAAGAGCAGCGTAAGGATTCGGGGTTTACGGATAAGCAGATCGATGGCCCACAGCAAGACCATGGCGCCCAGCATGATAAAAGCTCTCGATTCCCAGACCGAAGATACATACCAGGTATTGAAAGAAAAGCCCAGAAGAAGCATCATCAGAAACACCAGTGGTGATCCCCTGGTCCGCCAATACAGCCAGATGCCGAAGAGAGCAATTGTGGCGCTTCCCAGACCGGAGCAGACCAGAGGAGCGTCCGATATCCCTAAATGTTTGAATACAGCCTGATTCAGTACCGGATAGAGTATCGCGCAGAGGAGATGTTTGATCAGCTTATTATCGTCGGTCTTGAAAATATCATACCTGCCTTCAGCGTATGACCGGTAAATACCGCACTCAAAGTTAAAAGGACCGTGGGTCTGCCGATAAATCGGATGTCCCCGGAAAGTGTTGGCGTAGACAAAGAAGAAGAAAAGAGCAATAACCGCGATCAGCAGGTGGGAGAAGATGACTTGAATGAGACTTGTTTTTTCTGACCGACCGGGAGTTGATATTTCTTTTTGAGAACTGCCGTCGAGAATAGCGGGCTCGTTTATTGATTCCCCGGGAGTCCGGTCAATCGCCCCGGAGGTCTTCTCATAATCCTGAGTCAATCCGATCATATCTTCACTATCGCAAAATTTCATTACTGTACTCTTCGAAGTTTTCGGTCAGACACTAATTATTCCAGTAATCAAGCTGACCATATTATTGCCAGATCCTGGAAATATACACTAAAATTTACTTAGAAGCAAAAAGGAAGGTGTAGAATATCGGGAGGAAGAGACCACGGTTAATGCTCTTCCCGAGTACATCAAGATAGATTTCCGATCAATTCAATTGACCGTTTCCTTTTTCAGAGTAATTCCTTCCCGGATGAGATAGAGGGCATGAGCATCATCGTCGGCGGAAAATTTTCTCTTCGCTCTTCCCGAGTCCAGGAGGATATACCGATCCCTGTATCCTCGGCTACGCGCCTCGTACTCGATAGTCTGCGGCCACCCATAATCAGAGCGAAAAATATCAGTGTAAACCTTCCCCCCATCCATCAATTTCATGAGCCGGGCCCGCTGTTCACGCCATATCGCGTATGCATTACCGGGATCATTCTCGGCTTTGCGATAAAGCCCAAAATAATGATCAAGATTTAAATACGCAATCACCAAGACCACCGCGACAATTCCTCCCTTTTTAATAATCGTCCCCCAACGGTTTCTTATCAGCAAGGCCGGGAGGCTGAAGATCCGGTAAATACCCACCGCGGCCAGGATATAGACGGCGGGGGCGGCAAGAATAGCCCGCCGATATTCCGCATTGGTGGAGATGACGCAGGGAAGAAACGCAGCGATGCCCCAGAGAATGAGCAAACGATACCCATGAGTCTTTATCTTAACAAAAGACCAGAGAGCTCCCACGGCAAAACAGATTCCCGTGACCGGGTCGAGGCTCGCTCCGCGCTCGGTAACAATCGCCGTATTCCAACTCCATTCACGGAAAAAGCGGTTGTAGAGCGCGGCGAGATTCTCTGTCGTCCCCTGCCAGAAAGGCGCCAAGGCCTGCTCATGCCAGGTGCCGAAACTCGTGGGAACGTTCGTCTGGAAGAAATCCGGTAGATGAGCTCCCTGGAGCAATAAACCAAGCCAGAACCCTGCCAGCAGCAGGATAAGAGACTGCCAATGTGACCTGGCATATCCTCTCTTAACAACCATAGAGAGAACCATATCAAGTACGAGGAGGGGGAAGATAATCCTGGCAGCGACATATCCATAGGTTGAGAGCGACGTGACGCCGCCCAGGAGAAGAAAGCCGACGGAATGCGACGGCTTCAAAACAAGATACAGGCAGAGGCAGAATAGGGAAAGAAAGACGACCTGGCTGAGATCGACGGCCACCCGGCTGTAGGTCAAAGCCCAAGTCGACGTGGCCAGAATAAATGCCGCGGTAAGCCCAACCATGGATCCAAAAAGCTTCCGGGCTAGGAGATACAATCCCAGGATAGAGAGAAGCCCGTAGATGATCGATGTCAATCTCAGGATAATATGGTGCCGATCCTGACCAAAAAGCGTAAAGAAAAGCGACGTAGGGCAAACTAATAGGGGGTTGAACTCACAACTGGCCACGCCGGCACCCCCGCCCCTTTGTTTCCTGATCGGTTTCTCCCAGATCGCCGTGATATGCTCGCTCTCTCCTTCCATAACCTTCATAGCCGAGAGGCCGGTTATACCTTCATATATGCCCATCGACAAGGGGTATCGGTCAATCCGGTAAAACATGAGAATCACCCCAACCATAAACACGGCCAGGATCATAATTCCGCTCTTGAACCTGGCCAGAAAGAGGAGTATTTTTTTAAAGCCGATTCTATGCATTTCTACCATGCAGTTATTGTATAATGAATAATCAAAACTCCTGATCTCATGCAAGCGGATATGGGCATTTTCTGAAGCGTAACATGTACAATACCCGTGTGTAGGAGCATTTGTCAAAATGAAAGTGAAGGCTGGCACTCCGGATTATTCCATGGTATCTTTCTGGATAAAATATAAAAAAAATAGAAAGGAGATTAGATATACCGAATACGTTACTTCCGATATTTCCAGCGTAGTCTACACCGATAAACGATAGAGCGTGTGCTCACCTCGCATAGTTTATCCCATTGGGTTCCATATAATTGGTATATTTTTTGTTGTGCAGAAAATGTTTATTTAATAGCATACCAAGATATGAAGACTATTTCGGCAATAATTCCCGCTTATAACGAGGAATCGGGGATCACGGAGGTTGTATCTGAACTCATCGCGATCCTCAATAAACTCGATATAACTTTTGAAATTATCGTGGTGAACGACGGATCCACCGACCGAACCGGAGAGATCCTGAAAGATCTGGATGTTGTCCTCCTGGATCACCCGGTAAACCGGGGATACGGCGCCTCCCTGAAGGACGGGATCAAGCAGGCCCAATACGACGATATTCTGATCCTGGACGCGGATGGAACCTACCCCCAGGATTGCATCCCGGCCCTGCTGACAGATGCCGCCGATTACGATATGGTGGTGGGATCCCGGACCGGCGGCAGTGTCGCCATCCCCCCTCACCGGAGGTTCCCCAAGTGGCTCCTCCGGAAGATGGCCGATTACCTAGTAGGGATGAAAATCTCGGATCTCAACTCAGGCTTGAGGATCTTCAAAAAGAGGCTTGCCTTGAAATTCTTCAATATCCTCCCCAACGGTTTTTCATTTACCACCACAATTACCGTGGCTCTCTTAAGCAACAATTACCGGGTTAAATATATTCCCATCAACTACAATAAGCGCACAGGAAAGTCCAAGTTCCGGCCGATCCAGGATACCTTCAACCTCCTTAATCTGATCCTGCGGACCAGCCTTTACTTTAACCCCTTAAAGATATTTGTCCCCTTCAGCCTTATCCTCTTTCTCATGGCGGTTCTGGTATTTATCTACTCTAAGTTCTTCACCCCCCAGGTTATGGACATCACCGTTATCGTGATCATCATGACTGCGGTTCAGATCCTGGCACTGGGACTGATCGCCGACCTGGTGGATAAACGAACGAATAGATAAGTGCCTTCAGCACTAACGTTAAAAAATAAAAACGTTGAAAAAAATAGACGTTAAAGATCGTTGAAGACCGTCTAACTCGCTGATTCGAAATTTATCGTCTGAAGCCATCCGCCGGATAATTGACGGATCGAATAAATTAAACAACACTAAATTCGTGTGATGCGCGAAATTCGCAGTTCTTCTCTTTATAGATTAGTGAAGATTCGCGAGATTAGCGGTTAAAATATAACTTTAAGATGAAAGTACTCCTGATTAATCCTCCCCGGGAAAACGAACTGGTGGGGAATAACCCGGCCCTGATCGATGAAGCACGGGGGTATAACCCCCCCCTGGGGCTGCTCTACCTAGCCGGTTTCCTCCAGGATCATTCTTCTCACCAGGTCGAGGTCATCGACGCCCAGGTGGAGGAACTATCCTACGCGGAGTTAAAAGATCGAATTCTAATGGCCCGCCCCGATCTGATCGGGTTGACCGCCATGACCTTCACCATCCTCGATGTGATAAAGACCGCCCGACTGGTGAAAGAGAACCTCCCGGAAATCCCCATAGTCATGGGCGGGGTTCACGCGTTTCTCTATCCGATCGAGACGATAAACCTCCCGGATTTCGACTTCGTAATCAGCGGCGAGGGCGAGGAGAGTTTTACCGTCCTGCTTGATGCACTTGAAAATCATCGCCCTCTTAATCAGGTCCCCGGATTGACATATCTTGATAATAACCGGGTGCAAAGCAATCCCATCCCGCCTTTATGCCAGAACCTGGACACTCTCTCCTTCCCGGCCCGCCGGCTCTCACCCTATAAGAATTACAGCTCGGTGATGGCCAAACGACAGCCGATCACCACCATGTTTACCAGCCGGGGGTGCCCCTTCCGCTGCTCTTTCTGCGCCCGGCCCCATCTGGGGAAACAGTTCCGCTATCGATCCGCTGAAAACGTGGTTGATGAGATGGAGGAATGCGTCGAGATCGGGATCAATGAGTTTCTCATCTATGATGATACATTTACCGTCAATCGGGAGCGAGCCCTGGCGGTCTGCGACGAGATTATTAAACGAAACCTGAATATCGGCTGGGATATCCGGGCCCGGGTGGACTGCGTGGATGAAGAGCTTTTAAGGAGGCTGAAGGACGCCCACTGCGAAAGGATTCACTACGGCGTGGAAGCAGGCACGGAAAAGATTCTCAAAGTACTGAATAAGGGGATCACGCTGGATCAGGTCAGAGATACGATATCGATGACGAAAAAACTGGGAATCGAGACCCTGGCTTACTTCATGATCGGCTCGCCGACCGAGACCCGGGATGATATTATGCGGACCATAGACTTCGCACTGGAATTAAATCCCGATTTTGTTCATATTACAATCCTCTGTCCTTTCCCCGCGACCGAGATCTACACCCAGGGGCTGAAAGAAGGAGTATTTACAGCAGATCACTGGCGTGAGTTCGCGAAAAATCCCACCCCGGATTTCAAGCCGCCTTACTGGAATGAGAACTTTACCGACCGGGAACTGCAAGAATTGTTGATATTCGCCTATAAGAAGTTCTATACTCGCCCCACTTACATTGTAAAAAAGATGCTCCGGGTGAGATCTTGGGGAGAATTCAAGCGCAAGGCGAAGGCGGGGTTGAAAGTATTTGGGATGAAGGGAAGAACATAAAAGCTGAACACTCAACCAGCCGTCGCTAAAGCCCCGAATCAAGTTCGGGATGCAAGCACTATGGCGGGCAGGCTGTTCAACGGCATTTCAAATTCGCGTAATTCGCGAAATTAGTAGTTCTTAAAAGGGGGCGCGGCGGGGGAAACAATTCGTGGAAATTCGTGCAATTAGTGGACTGCAAAGGGGCCGAGGTTGGTGGAGCTATATAATTATTGTTAATCATCTATGTTAAAAAGCTACGATACTAAATTCTATGGCTAAAAAACGAAAAAACCAAAAACAGCCTCCTCTTCCGGCCAGACCGGTATTTATCCTGGGGGATCGGGCTAAGAATATTATCACTATTCTCTTCCTGGTGGCTTTCTGCCTGGGAGCTTTCCTGCGTTTTTATGACCTGGAACTGAAACCGCTCCACCATGACGAGGGAGTCAACTCCTGGTTTTTACTCAACCTGAAAGCTGATTTCCCAACCGGGTGGAAATACGACCCGGAGAACTATCATGGCCCTTTTCTGTTTTTAACCGATATTATCCCGCTCTCGATCCACGAAAGTATCTTCTCCCTCCGCTGCATGGTTGCGCTATTCGGGGCACTGAGCATAGCCATGCTCTGGCCGCTCCGGAGAAAGATCGGGAGGGTGGGAGTGGTGACAGCGGGCTTTCTCCTGGCCATATCCCCTACCAATCTCTTCTTCGCCCGAACCAACATCCATGAAACTTTTTTGATCTTCTTTACCCTGGGGACGATTGTCGGGGCAATCCGTTTCTGGGAATCTAAGAGACCGGTCTACTTCATCCTGATGGCTGCTTGCTGGGCCTGGGTGATAACGAACAAGGAGACCTATATCATGACCGGGGCGGCCTGGTTCTGGGCCGCGGTCGGCACCTACTTCTGGTTCTCCGTCACCCGGGAGAATAATGAACTCGCTCCTCGAAGACTCATCTCGGCTATCGGAAAATGGATGAAAGAACATTATCAGGTCGTCTGGCTGGCCATATTGGTCTTTATATTTATTATCGTTATCTATTACTCCTCCCTCTTCACCAATATCAAAGGCACCACCAGTGACCTGATCGATAGCCTTTTGATCTGGAGAAAGACCGGGACCAAGGGGGCCGGCCATGAGAAACCCTTCATCTACTTCTTCAAACTTCTCTGGCGTTATGAGCTCCCCATCATCGCCTTCGGCCTGGGAGGCATTGCCTTTGCCTTCATACGACGCAATGCTTTTATGCTCTTCACCGCCATCTGGGCGATATTGCTTCTCTTTATCTATTCCTTTATCCCCTATAAAACACCCTGGCTGGCCATGAACTTTATCCTCCCCATGCTGCTGCTGGCTGGGTTCTTCGTGGATAATGTTTACCGTTCGGTCCGGGGTTCTCCGCTCCTGGTGACTATAACGGCAGCAGTCGGAGCGGTTGTTCTCCTGGCCTGGGGATCGGGCATCAGCTGGACGGTAAATTTTATTGAGTATGACGATGACTCCCACCAGATTGTCTATTCCCAGACCCGGCGGGATATCAACGACTTGATGGAACGGCTGGAGGATTTTGCCCATAGTAAGGCCCAGGGATATGATACCGAGATTAAGATCGTTTCCGATGAGTACTGGCCGCTTCAGTGGTATCTGAGAAAATACAAGCACGTGGGTTACTGGGGAAAGATAATCGACGATTCCGACGCTCCGATCGTCCTGGGACGGACCAAGATCCAGGATGATCTGGAAAAAACTCTGAAAGACACCTACTATTCGGAACTATACAGCGTCCGACCCGGCCTGGACCTCTATCTCTACACCCGCCTCCACCGGGGTAAGAAGCCGGAGGAAGAGATAAAAGGAACCGAGCCGGTGAAGGTTGAGAAAGGTTCGTTAAAACAGGGATTGAGAGCAAAGTATTTCAAGAAGATCAACCCGGTCGGAAAGCCCAATACCACCAAGATCCAGAACCCATTTGACTTTCACTACGACAATGAGGACGAGAAGAAAGCCGGGTTGAATATTACCTCACCCTTCAGCATCATCTGGGAGGGATTGATCGAGATCCCCCGGACCGGACAATATCTCTTCGCCACCGAATCGGATGACGGTTCCTGGATCTTTATTGACGATCAGCTGGTAGTTAATAACGGTGGCACTCATGGGATAAAATACGAATCAAACACTATCCAGCTGGATAAGGGATTCCACCAGATCAGAGTCAAGTACTTCGACAGCGCCTGGGGAGCGGTCATGAAAGTCCGATGGGCTCCTCCCGGAGAGGGAGAAGGCCCGATCCCCGCCAACCTTCTCTGGCATTCGGAATAATCCTTATAATCTGCTTGTGGTCATGTTTACTTCACAAAGACAAGTATAATCCATCTGGATCGGGGCCTTTTTGCTGTTCACACTGCCGGCAGGACTGCTTCGATGAAGTGTAACAAATTGCTGCTTCAGTATTACGGCGCATTCTTTGCCTCCAAGCTGTTTATGCCTTTTGTCAAGAAATAAATCAAAAAAGAGGGTGATAAAAGAAATAATCGGGGGAATTGAGGGGATCATTCATTTTTCTCCGGGCCGGGGGCGCAACTCCAACGGTTCAACTCCACCGCTTCCGGCCCGGGGAGCATCTGATAGATATCACCCTTACTATTAACCTGCAATAATCGCACGGTCCAGTTCGCGTAAGGATTAGGGATATAATCGATTGAATTCAGCAGAATACCGGCGGGATTCAGCTTAAGAACGCCGAGATCGACCCCGGGACCATCCGAACGAATCTGCTCTATCTGGAGGAAAAGATTCATCTCCTCATCACTCTCCAGGAAGACTATCGATGCCAGACGTTCAATCGGGACCGGGATCGTATCCAGCACCTCCCCTCCCCGGTCGATTATCGTCACCTCTGCAGCGCTCCCGGAGACTTTTCGGACCAAACATGACAGATCCGGGGTGATCCTGCTCCCCCGAAAAGGACCTTTTATATATCCATCTTTACCGCCTCTACCTGGATCGATCTCGTACTCTTCCCCGTCCCGGGTCCGGAGAAGGATACTATTCTCAAAAGTCCGGAACGATTCTACCGCGTTCAAAAGAGCTCGGGGGACCGTGATGTCGCCCAAACGCTCTCCTTTATGGCCATAACGGAAGATACTGCCTTTCTCTTCATTCAGAAGAAAGGTCTCACCTGATTCGCTGACGGCTATATCCGAGGGATGGCCCCCGGAAGAGATTATACGTTTCAGCTTACCTTCCGCACCATAAACCTGGACCCTTCCGTTGATCGTATCACAGATATACATATCTCCCGCGCCGCTGACCGCGAAAGACTTCGGCCCCTGCCGCTCCACGCCAGGGATATTGACCCGGCCAATCTCCCCCGGGCCGTCACCATAGGCAAGCTGGCCGAGTGAGTCCTGGACAAATCCCCCGCTGAATTCTCCACTGCCCTTACGACTTCGAACAACCGCAACCGCTCGGAGCGCAAGATCTCCCTCCGGCGTTCGCCGAAAAAGAAAACCATAATTCGGAAGTAGTATCTTCAATGCCTCTTCCAGGGAGAGATCCCTGATATCAATCGTCACCTTCTTCCGTATATCTTCATAGATGAATAGTTCAAACCCGGCTCGACGGGCCAACTGCTGAAGGAGTTCTTCCAGGTCGGCATCCCTGGCCCGCAGCGTCACCTTCCCGGCTTCTACCTCCAGAAAAATAACACCCGTTTCTTGAAGAGGTTCTGCCAGCACGGACAATTGGGAATAGATGAGAAGGAGAAACCCCGCAAGCAATAATAGTGACCAGGAGAGGAAGATCTTGGTGGTGTTTTTGAACATAGCTTCGTAACTAATTAACCGGGATATTATTCAGGCCGCCCCAGTACTGGCGGGTAAGTTCACGGATTGCCCAGAGACCGGAAGCAGGGCGGTAGATCGCGGTTCCGGAAGTCCCATCGCCCCGGTAGTCGGCCGGTTGGGGAATATCATTAACCATCCCGAAATAGAATCGAGTAAAACTGTGTATTGCCCATAATCCAACCGGCGGGCGAAAGATCCCGATCTCCCTGACCCCGTCCCCATCATAATCTGCCATGACCGGATAATCCCCATAAGCCCCGAAATAAAAGCGAGTCAATCCCCGAACCGCCCAGAGATTAACCCTCGGGCGAAAAATCGCCGGAAGCGCGGTTCCATTTCCATCATAATCACCTGGAACCGGAAGATCCCTTTCGGTCCCATAGTAGAACCGACTTACTCCCCTGATCGCCCAGAGTCCGGTTGCCCCCCGGTAGATTCCCGGATCGGCCAGCCCGTCCCCGTCGTAGTCACCCGGAATCGGGATGTCGTCCCCCCTGCCATAATAGAGCCGGGTCACGGACCGGGCCGCCCAGAGACCGGTCGCCGGACGAAAGATCGCCAGATCGGTTGTCCCGTCTCCGTTGTAGTCGCCCGAGGCGATGATGTCTCTGGAAGTCCCGAAATAGGCCACTTCGGGGAGTTCTCCTTCAGCCCGCTTCAATACCCATCTCCCGCTTCCAAAGTCCCAGGTCCCGGAATAAGCGGTTCCATCCCCGTTGTAGTCATTCCCCGCGGTTACCATCCAGGTTTCAACCATTGCGTCGTCGGAGGCCGAGACCGGCAGACCGGCCACAGTCGACCGCGCCCAGGCGGTATTAAGATACTGAATCCCGATCTGGCGCGTTGTCAGGAGAGTAAATTCCGCCCCCGGGGTAACCGGTCCAACTATTACTCCCACAATAAAATCATCACCGGCGTCATATGGAGTTCCATTGTCGTCGGTAATCGTGATTGTCTCCAGTTCTCCCGTTCCGGTATTGACCACCCGGTAGTAGAAAGTAACCGCCTCACCGATCCGGGCTATATAGATATCCCCATCCGGGGCAGTGCCCACCGTCTTGACCAGCTTAATCGGGATTTGAGTAGGTGACACGGTTGGTGTAGCAGTCGGGGCCACCGATGAAGTAGGAGTAGCTGTAGCCATCGGTGTAACGCTCGGAGTCGGAATTGGCGTCGCCGTGGGCATCAGGGTTGAGGTTGGTGTCGGCAGGGGAGTCCCAACTACCTGAAAAAGGCCATCCTGAGAAGTCACGTCGAACTCCCAGCTCTTATCTCCCCCGAACTGACCGCTCAGCTTTTTATGGGCCAGGTGCAAAACACTGGTCATTCCCGGCCGAGCCCCACTCTGAACCTGGAATCCAATCTCCACTAAATCCCCGGGATCTTCTTCAGTTAAATTATTGCTTCGGGACAGGGCGATATTTATCCAGCCCGAGTCAACCTGGTAGTAGTAGGTGAGTTCGAAGTCACCGGTCAGGGGAGTTGTATACGCGGTAAAGTCCGTGAGAACCGATGGATCAAAATCAAGCCGCAGGTCAACCCCGGAAAAACCGGAAGCCTGGTTAACCCGGATCGGTACCCGAACCGGATCCGCCGGATAACCGGTACCATCGCCAACCGTAAGGTTGTAAGAATCCGTCTGGCTTTTCCCGGTCCTGGAACCCCCGGGGTTCACCGGCAAGCCCTTTATCAATCTTGAAATGAGAGTGATGTCGGCGGAGTCAATCACTCCGTCCCCGTTGAGATCTCCGGCTATCAACTGGTTTGAAGTAGGCGTTATCATCCCGACAGCAATCATCAAAGCCATCGCAACATCATCATCGTCTACCACCCCATCACCGGTCAGGTCGCCCCGGAGGTAGGTGGAAGCCACGGTGAAAGTAGCGGTATCGGTAAAATCTACCGGGAGAGTCTGCTGGTTGAAATCCCGGAAGGTGACATCGGTGAAAGTATGAAGAGCCGGATCGCCCGGGCTCGCGAATTCGGAGACATGGAATTTGACGTCAAAGAGATGGCCT